>Ga0209489_108329_pt1 | contig 14282 bp, 8 predicted proteins | sample SiratrowhiteBW_FD_187527 | JGI IMG/M metagenome (GOLD analysis project Ga0209489, IMG submission 187527) | Root nodule microbial communities of legume samples collected from California, USA - Siratro white BW (SPAdes) (version 2) | ecosystem: Host-associated > Plants > Roots > Nodule | place: USA... | reverse complement strand
ATTAAAAGCAAGAATATTATTAAAAAAAAAAACAAAAAACTATCTCAATCTTGTATATGTGTCGGTGAGGAACAAATACAATAATAAAAAGTTGAAATGCTTACATCCCATCCAACCAAGGAGGTAGCTTGACATCATCAATGGTAAAAACGGCTTTCAGCTCAGGAGAAGATACCAACTTCAGACGAGGAGCTGAAGGTACTGACGTATATTTTCTTCCAACAGGATATACAACCTAGGTTTAACATATCATAAGTTGTTTGTCCAAAAGCAAGTGAAAATTTCAGAAGAATATTTAAAGAGAGAAACAAAAGCAACCTGTAAGGATATCTTCTGGGGATATCTCCAGGGACAGCAAGACACCATCTTGTTTATGTTCATGTCCAGTAGGGGCACAGCAAATTTAACCTCCTCTGACTATACTAAAATGTAAAGTCACAGAAGTAAACATTATTGGCCAAAGGCTACATTAATTTGATCATCCATAGATCATCAAAATATTAGCACAGTTTTTTCTAAAGGAATACCTTCTCCGCAGTAGAGCTCATATGCATTTCTATTCCCTGCAGAAGAAAAATCAACCAAGTAAAAGGTCAATTTCACCCATTAAACAAAATATAATCCCTTATTTGGGTGGAGCAAGATTTAACCTAAAAACAGACTCTAAACATGAAATGAAACTTCACCATGGAAACTCAAATTTCTGAACATTCAAGAAATAAAAACTAAAAATAAAACAAAATTACCTCCCTGGACAAGATAGTGCTGATTTCGAATTTCAAGCGGTCATCACCGACCTCTTCAACGCGCTTCCTCTGGTACAGCACATACTGATCTCTGTAAAATCAGAAATCACCTTGTCAAACAAAGCCACAACTATCGTAAAATCAGCAAATCAGCAAAAGAGAAGAAGAAAAAAATACCGCAAGAACTGAATGAGGGTTAGGAGACGCGAGGGGTCTTTGTAGTTCCAATCTGACAAACAGTTGGTATTCGATTCGGGCATGTGAAAAGGGTGAAAATTATCGTCCTCGGGGCCGAAGATAACATCAGGAGCAGCATTGGGAGACTCGGCATCGAATATAACATCCCCTGAAAGAAAGAAACCCTAATTAGAGGTTTAGTTCAATTCCGAATTGAAAGAGAAGTGAAAGGGAAATTGAAGGAAGAAATACATTTGATGGAGTCTAGGCAGTAGGGGATGAGGAGGGTGAAGCGATCGAGGGGGCCGGAGTTGTATTTGTCGCCGGACCACATTTGTTCAACCTGAGAGAGAAAAGAAGAGAAAGGAAAATGTGAGAGAAAATGGAAAGAGAAAGAGAAGGAGAAAGAGTGAGAGAGAGAGAGAGAGTGCCTTGAGAGTGAGACGGAAGTGGGAGAGGAGGTGGCTGAGCTGAGCGGCGATGAAGGAAGGGACGTTGTCGGGAGGTGCAGCCATGGCTGTGTGGCGATTGGAAGTTCTGTGACTGTGGCTTCTGCTCTCTGCAGAGGTAACTGATCAAAGATAGTAGTATTCACAAGCAGTACACAAGGGGGTGTAAGAAAATCTCGAATTAGATGGAATTGGATTTTGCATTTTTTATTATTAGACTGAATCCAAATTACCTATAATTATACAGTTGAATTAAGTTAAGTGGACTTTTTTGCTAACATTTAATTTTCCAAATATAGTTTATTAGAGTTTTTAACAATTTTTTTTAAAATATATCATATTATTAGATATTTCAACAGGAGTGTTTCTTCCTGCACCTCCAAGCCTTACTGGGACACCTCCAATATTTTCAAAACATGTCAAGCGTGTCCTTTATAAAATTATGCTTCTATCCTTCACTTAAATAAAGTAACATAACAGTTAAATTGGAGGTGGGTGTTCTTGGTGGCTGTGGACGATTGCAAGTGCGGAGACACGGTAGAATAATGGTGGCGCATCATCGTGTGAGGTAAGTTGGGGTGAGATCAGGTTGAGTTACAGAGTTTCGAAACTCATTTATGTATTTACAAGTGAGTTGCGGAATGTATGGTTCTACAATTTTTTTGTTTGTTTACAATCCAGTCGTAGAATGCCCTGTTTCATAACTCATTTTGAAGGAAGTATGAGTTGCGAAACAGAGCGTTCTGCAACTTTGCAGTTGCGAAATGCTCCGTTCCGCAACTCGTATTTCCTGCGAAATGAGTTGCGGAACACAGTACAGTTGTGGAATATTCTGTTCTACAACTTGTATTTCCTGCGAAATGAGTTGTGGAACACAGTACAGTTGCTGAATGCTCTGTTTCGCAACTCATTTCGTACGTCGATCATCAAGTCATAAACCACTTTAAATCTCTCAAAATACTTTACAAATCTAAAAATATATCATACATACCTCAAATAATCTTTAAATGCATTACTTTTGAAGATTTATGAAATAAAAATGGTCACAAAAATAGAATCACACAATGAGACCTTAGCTTAGAGGTGGCGCTGCATAGCAAAAATGTAGACAAAAGATGGGACAACGTCGTGGAGGAGGGGTGAGTTTTAGGATTCAAAGACATTTTAATCTTTACACAGTAAAAATTTAAGCATAATTTGGTTCAAAATGGAAATTTTGAAGGTATCCCAAAAAAAAGTACTTGGAGGTGCAGGAGTCTTTCAAAAATTACAATAGTGAAATAAATTGAATAATAATCCGTTTACTACTATTTGTATTATTTAATAATTTTGTTTGCTATCTTGATATATCTATTAAACATCTATATTTTACTCCAATCATGAAACGTCCATCATCTTCTTTCTTGTGTTTTATAAAAATATTACTTTAAAAGAAAAATCAACATATTTGAAACAATTTTTTTTTTATTTTTAGTATAAAAAATATTCTTTTTTCAGTGATAATAAAATTATAAAAAAGTATTTTTCAACTAAAAATATTAAAAATAATTTACATTAAGTTACTATGTAAAGTAATATTTTTATAAAACACAAGAAAGAAGATGGTGAAAGAATTTATCTTAGTCAGAATGGGTATGTCAGCATCAGGGTGGATACATCAAAATTTATGTAGAGTAGTTTATCAAATATAAACTTGAAAAGAAAGATGGAATTCACACTTTTATGAGAAGGACAATATGCTGAAATTATTATATGTACATATGCATTATTCAACAGTGGAGACTTGAAAAAAAAAAAAAAAGTGGTTATCCAACTATTCAATAGATTAGTTAAATTTCTATGTACAGTCAGATACATGAGTGTTTGTTAGGGGAAAAGATAATGTCATGTATATTAAGAATAATCTTAGTTACCTTTAAATAAATAAATGTCTGTTTGTTTATATATTATAATTTAATTTCATTGTATTTTCTTTCACACATAAAATATTGTATTTTCTTTCACACATAAAATAAAATATGTGTGAAAAAAATTTGTATTTAAACTTAATAAATATAAGGGTTTGGACATTGAAAGACAATGAATCAAAGTGGGCGAATTGCTTCACCCGTCATTTGTTTCTTGAACTCTATCATATTTTTAAAATATTAAAATTATTTTTGGAAATGTAAAAATAGCTTTTGAATTAGTATTTTGGAATGAATATTAAAGGTGTAAAAATAACTTTTAGATCTGGTTTTTTGGAATGAATTTTGAGAGTTCAAAAAGTAATTTTAGAAAATATTTTTTGAAATTCAAAAATACTTCCGAAAATCTATATTGAAAATCTCAGTCAAAGTGTGGTCTTGGGTGGTTATATTTAGTCACCTCCTCTAACGTGAAAGATACTTCGGAGTTCATGATAATTAGAGAAATTAATTTTACTCTTGTGAGTGATCAAGTTTTTTTAGAATCTTATCTTGATTCATAAGGGTTAAGTGACAATTTTTCCTATAATGTTCATATTAAAGGAGGAAGGCTTGTTAAGTGACACATTATTTCTTTCATCTCCTAAGTCTCATATCTTTTTTGTATGTTTTCTTGTATTTTCAATCATTTCTTTATTTCTTTTGTTCTACCATGTGATGTTCTTATATTATTATTATGATGTTAATCTTTACATGTTCTTGACTTAGTTTTTCATTCTATAATTGTTTATATTCTTGTTGGAATCATTAACTCAAGTTTCTCATAAACTTTCATTATATCAAACAAATGAGAAGATTTAACTCTTTCTAAATTGTATCTTTCATATGTCAAATGTTTCTTTTACATATATGACTCTTATTATTTGGTATTTAGAACAAGTTCAAATAGATGGAGATAAAAAAAAAAGCATTGAGTTGAATTGAACTTTATATGTTAATTCAAAAATTTGTCAAAAAAAGCATTTCGTTAGAAGTTTTATTGGTAATTATGTTGCTAAATCCATATTCGTATTTGAATTTAAATTTTGTTGCTAGTCGTGTTTTTCTATTGATAACTTTTTTGATAGTTTCTTGCTAATTCAACTTCAGCTTTTTGTTCATTACTTTAGGTTTATCTTTATTGGTAAATAATGTTCTAGTTTAAACCTTTGATTTGTGTTGAAATATTATGTATCGCAATGTTCATTGATTTATGTTGCCTCTAATTGTCAATCTCTTTTAATTTTGAGTCATTTGTACAACTACTTCTATTGTAGATTTTAATTTGATTTTATTCTAATTAATTGAGCATATGTCATAACGTAAAATAGTTCATTTTTAGTATGATTTTATTACAGCTTGAATTGATTGATTGACTAAAAACATAAAGATTAAGTATTGATATTTTGTGTTGAATCATATATTAACATTATTATTAATTTTGGAACTCAAAATTAAAGTAGAAAAAATTTTAAACATAAATTATCTGGAACCACTTTATATGTTTGCAAAGGAAGAGTTGAAAAATCAAAAGAAAACAAGTTAGCAATATTTGTTCCAAGTTAAGATGCATTAGTTGTTGATTTTTTTGGTATGGCAAAGTAAGTCTAACTTTCGTGGTATTATTAATCCTCTTGGTATAGGTAGCTTTGACTTAAGTATTAAGGTTTCATTACTTTAAGTAATTTCTAGTAGTAATTTTATATTACTCTTTTTGTCTTCACTACAAAAAAAAATTATAGTGTTTTTTCATTGGCTTCATTCTACTTTTGTATCTTATTTATAGTATTTTAGTTTAGCCTTATTTCTTATTTTGATATAATTTTAGTTTGTCTTAATAATTTTACAAGTTTTGTCTTGCTTGCTTGGTTATCCTAACTGTTTGGATTGAATTATTTCTCATTAATTTGGGACGTTGAATCTTGTATTGTATTTATAAGAATATTAGTCACTTTTAATAAAAGTTTGAGTGAATCAAAGTGATCTACCTATTTCTAAATAATTTGGATGAGAGACATTTAGTTTAAGACAAATTTATTTCCTATTATAACTTATATGTTCTTGTTTTGTAGTATTTTTACTAATTTTTTTATAGTGATATATATATATATATATGTATGTATACGCACACATACACAAAAATCTGGAAGAGTTAAAAATAAAAAATTAATTAATTAATAAATAAAGTTGAAAAATGAAGAAAGAAGACATGTGAAGGGTAAATAAGGTAAATACATAAAGAGTGAAAAAAACAAATAGAAGATGAAAGAAACACCAACTTTTGGAAGCATGGGTGGCTGGGTGAGGAGTCTTTAGTTATAAAATACATAGATTTTATCTGAATTCGATACAAAAACATCATAATTTAATTTAATGGACACATGATATTTCTAATTCAAAGGATAAGATTGGAATCTCGGGAGGAAGCGTTGGAAATTATGATGAAAACAATTAGGAAGAACAATCAATGAGAAAGATGGGGTAGATGGGAAGGAGCCCTAAAGGACACTTTAGTATGGCTTCACCAAATGTGAAGTGATGCATAAAAAGGTATCGGGTGTGTCAAGATGACCTATATAGCATGAGATTTGGAATATTAAGATTCTGAAAAGCCTAATTAGATCAATAACCTTATAAGATATGAATAGAATACAATTGAAACAAAGATAACCTGATCTACCAAAAGTTCAATAGGAAAAGAAGATTTCAGGTTATCACACTTAGCCAAAGGATTGATCTCAAGAAAAAAAAAACAGCTCCAAAAAATTGTCTTTACTTGATGCAAACTCTCTTAGATTTGAAAAAGATACAAAACTTCAGTTTTTTAAAATTGGTGTTAAATGAAATGAAAATGAGAGGGTTTTATAGAATATGTTTTATCAATTTTAATAGATTAAAACTATAATTCAATCTTTTTTTATTTCACTTATTAGTGAAAAGAATGAGTTAATTAGTTCTTTTAACATGTTAAAATAAATTGATCACACATACTTGAAAGTAATGAACAATTTTAATCTATTAAAAACTCATTTTAACATATTAAAATTGTTTTTTAGAATTAATTTTAACATATTGATTCGATAATATAATTTATTAAAATATCCACAACAACCATATTGAACTTCACAATTAATATTTTGATAGATTAAAATACTTTTTAATTAATTAAAATTATCTTCTCACCAAAATAAGTTTTAAATAATCTTTTAAAACAACTTTCTTTTAAGTAAATAAAAATCAAACTTGGAAAGCAAAATCAAAAAACTGAAACACATACACTAATATATCTAAGTCTTCAAACTTTTTTTATAAACTTTCATTAATTGAATTTATCAAATGCATTAACAATAACATCAACAAATATGCCGACTCAAAAACTGCCACAAAGTTGTCGATCGTCAATGTGAACCTAAAGTTGTTACCATTAAAAGATGTATTGACTTGATCAATGAGCAAGTTCAAATTATGCAACATAACTGCATGGTGTAATATTCAAATGCTTCAGACATATTAGTGTAACTTAATTTGAATTATGGGTAGCTAACATTGTAATGTTACGATTTCATATGCAACAACCCTAGGCAAAAGTATGTTTAACATGCCCCTACACTTACCTCTTAATAATCTCTGTTCAAAATAATGACAAAAGGATCATCTTCTCAATTATGTTGTCGTTTTATTAAGTTCATGTGAAATTAATGTCATAATGTTAGCTAAACTATCTATGTTAGGTGACTATGTTTGTAGTTGAATTATCTATATTTTTGCACTATTTATATTAGCTTAGATATGTACGTGAGACATTTAATTATGTGGATATAGTTTGTTATGTATGTTGAGTTTTTTATGTGACACTAAAATATTATTACTCACTATCTAAGTCGTTAAATTTGTTTGATGAAATTGACATCCTATCATGCAATCTCCCATTATTGTTATTGTGTGTATGTAGATAACTGTCCTATAAGGCACCTGGACTCTGAGAACATTTAAGTGTCACATTCGGTAAATACATCAAACACCATCATATCATCCTTAATCACTAATCAACAAAATTGTTTTATATTTTACTTGATTAAACTTTTAATTTAACCTTTGAATTTTATTATAACATGTTTCTCCCGAATAAAAAATGTTAGAAAGATTTGAAGTCTTAGAAAACGTTGTTACGTAATTCGCACATCATAAAAATATTTGTTAGAAATGACAATTTTATAAATATATAACAAAATAGACAATATATTTTAGAAAATACATTTAAAATTACTATAATTACAACAAATTTCCCACACGTAAAACAAATGATATAATATAACTCTAATATAAATATACAAATGTAAATAATATGATGTTTTCAAACAAATATCTACCTTTTAAAATATTGAACTCATGTTTTATTTGTGCAGGAACAAAATAAAAGGTAGTGTCCTAAAAAAATATTGTCATGGTAGTAGGGGTTTCAACAACCCACCATCTCATAAACTTTATAAATTATTATAACATATTTATAAGATTCTTACCCTAATTCTATATAACATAGTAAGATTATAATCAAATTATATTTAATTTGTATGGAAATATTTTATACGTATAAGCAATTGTTACTATTTGAACATGAATTAGTTAATTAAATTGTAAATATAAAAATTTTACTTTAATTGTTGTTCACTTAAATGCAACTTGCATGAAACAGAGGCATGGGATGCGGTGAAGAGTGGGTGAAGAGGATGAGAGAGCGATGGGAGAGGGAGAAGGTGGGGTGAGAGTGATGGAGTTAGAGAAGAAAAAATGGGAAGAAGGAGGTGTCAAGAAGAATAAAGGGATCGGAAAGAGAGAAGGTAGTAAGGCTTTGAAGACCTTTGGAGATTAGGTTGAGAAGGTCTTCTGTAGTTCAGACCAGTCCGCATTAATGATAAATTTGGAGTGATGGGGCATAGTCACAAGTGGATCTGACTTAGGAAATATGGGTGTGTAAATAAATCAAAGTTTTTTTTTTCTGGTAATAACATGGTTTCTTTTGAAAAATATATTGAGAATATGCATATAAAATTTTCTTTAACCAACCAGAATTGAAGTGTAAAGAGAAAGGAGAGATATTGATGGGTTTGTTTGTAATTTCTGAGTGTTGGAGTCTTAATATATAATGTAAAATGAGTAGCTCTTTGGATTTCACTTAGATCTGATTGTAATGTGAGTTCGGCTTTGAAACTCAGTTAAAAAAAATACTGAGAGAGAGTTTCTTTTACAAACTCATTTAAGTTTGCAAAATTTAATGTGTTAATTTATTGGAGGCTCTATATCTTGCTTGTTCTGGTGAGGTTCTACATACCAAACCATATGCTGTCCTGTATTTTTGAAAAATGAGCTATTACTTCATTGTTAATTTGTGTTCTGCATATGTGGGTTTATATAGAGGAAGGGTTGGTAACTGCATTAGTGTTGTATTAGGACTATAGATATGATGTTTAATGAGGAAGTATAGGTCTTTTGACATGGTTTTTTAATTAGAAGAGTTTCACTGGTAATATTGCATGACTGAGTCGTGGAATAGCATACAAGAGCACCCTGCAATCAGTCTCATGTTGTTTTCTTCCATTCTTGAATAACATTGACTAAATGCTTTAATGTGATTTACTGTATAAATCTTGGTTATCAGTAGTAAATCCTACCACTGCAGCCGTCGTGTGTGCATACTGGATGACATCCCTCTTGACAGCTGTTTCTAAATTATCTTAACAAAAGTAGAACATAAAAGGATTTGCACCATAAAGCAAACATTTCCGTTAAAAATGACAATTTCATAAATATACAACAAAATAAACAATATATTTTAAAAAATAAATTTAAAATTACTATACTTATAACAAATTTACCACACGTAAAATAAATGATACAATATAACTCTAATGCAAATATACAAATGTAAATAAAATATTGTTCTCAAACAAATATCTACCTTTCAAAATATTGAACTCATGTTTTATTTGTGTAGCAACAAAATAAAAGTTAGTGTCTTAAAAAAATATTATCATGTTTGTAAGATTTCAACAACCCACCTGTCTCATAAACTTTCAAAATTATTATAATATATTTATAAGATTCTTTCGCTAATTCTATATAACATAGTAAGATTAATAGATTTTAATGCACATTTGAAATTATATTTAGTTTGTATAGAAATATTTTACAGGACATTGTATAAGCAATTGTTACCATTTGAACATGAATTAGGTAATTAAATTGTAAATATAAAAATTTTACAGTTGTTCACTTAAATGCAGCTTGCATGCAACAGCCAATGCAAGTACATGCATGCATTGACCATCCAAAAATTGGCACATCTCTCCATATGCTTCTGTGCCTTATATCTCAAAGCCCTCATTTCAAAAACTGAATCAAAATAGTAATGTTCACCACATGCACACACCATTCTTCATTGGATATGCAACCACCACTCACATTTTCCAAAACTCTTTTCGCTGTTATCACTCACAAATACACAGCCTTTGACTAAACCTATTTGTAAGGTTGAAGGCCCGTGACTTGGTATGTTTAGTGCCAAACCAACCATTCTCTTTAACCCTGATTATACCTGTTATATATATATATATGGTGTAGTTTCTTATATGGAGGGTTGGATAACCCTGTTTAAAAATAATATAATTGTTGTTCTAGATTACAGAATCTGTTGTGGCATTCCTGTGTTTAAAACATTTTGGAATGGTCATGACAGAAGAAAGCAAGAACAAAGACAACAACTTTGTGTTTTGTTACGAACAAATACTAACATTTGATATTCTCTCACAGGCCTACACACCAATAAAAACAACACTCATGTTACATTTTCCCCCGTTTTCGTGCAATTAAGATATGTGTGTGCGTGTGTAATACATATATTTAGAACTATTTGTTTAGTTACTTTTGTTGTATGTCCTCTTCTATACTACTTTTATATGTATCATGTTTCTTGAAGCAAAACTCATAATTTAAACATGTGTTATTTTAACTTATCTATCAAACACTTTTAAGCATTGTCATTTATAGATTTCAAAGGATGATTGTAATACATTATAAAAGGTTTTGTAGCTACTTATAGTGAAATGTATTGATTGCCTGTTTATGAACTGACTTTGAAGAGATGAACGAACAGAAGTGGAAAATTTGATTTGCAGCCCTTTAAGGCCTTATGCATATCCCCAATGTTGTGATACCAACCATATTGGAATACCCACATATATCAATGGAGTTTTTTCTTCTTCTTTGAAATCAATGACAGATTTGTTTCAATCACTTGATTTTGCAACTTCAAAAGCTATAAATTATTCATCAATTGAACAATCTAGTCAAGTTTTATTCAAAGTGTTTCAGTATAAGAGTTTTCAATTTTGTATGAACCACAAAATTTATGGACTACTTTTGTTTATAAATAAATGAAATAAAATGGGAACTGAAAATGACCTGATGAGGTTATACTCATAAATAATTGGCACTCGTTGATCTAGAACAAGGATTCTAATAGAAAACCATGGTCTTATTTTCATACACTTTCCCATAAATACTTAGAAATAAAAAAGATAAAAATACATTAAGTTTCTCTCAGTTAAAACCAACTTACAGACTTCAACTTTATGTAAGTTCTCTTATATAACTTCCTCAAAGTTATGGAACAAACTTATGAAAAAAGGTCATATTCAATTTGCTTTTATTTTCTTCTACCATAAGTGATTATGGATATACAAGCAAAAGGGGCTTATGTTTACTTTTTAATTTTCGTATGTGCACATGTTGATGTGGCAAGGACTTTTGACACAGTTTCCAGGTCTTCGATCAAAAGCAGTAGCTAACATGTTACTTTGGAGGCTGATAGTTCACTGATTAACATATGCCAGGGTGACCACCTTTCACATTCCAAACACAACGGTAACAGCTAATGCAGCAAAAGAATGTATCAATTAATGAAGATGTCAAACAATTTCTACAATGTGTGGACACAAAATATAGGTTTCTGATTACCCACTAAGCTGAATTTCTCTTCATGCTTAGTCAACAAAATAATTCTGTGATTAGATATGGTCAAAGGGGTATATTTGGGTTGGATGGAACAGTGCAAAAGAAGTTGTGAGAGGGCTAATCACACAACAATGTGTGATTGGAATTTTTTTTTCTTATCCTAAAAAGTGTTGGTGAGAAACTCATCCAAACAAATCTTTGATAATTTTATTTGATAATGCAGGGCAGTCTGCTGCTCCAAAACATCAGACCCTTCACTAGCATGTCAAATCCATGATTATGCAGTAGCAAAGGCCCAAGACAGACTGATTATGCCTTTATGAAATGTTTGACTAGCCAAAACCTGAAATTGTAAATTCCATGAGAAAACGGCAGAGCAGAACATAAATAAAAGTGGACCTGTACCAGAAAAGCGAGGAACTCTTTAGTTCCATACATAACTTTTAGAATGGTAACTTACCAAAACTCACATACCACCTCAATTTCCTTCTTATGATCAATAATATATTCGAGAAGAAAGGAGATTCCTTTAAAAGACATGGTAACAGAAAGCATGTGAGTGTTACGGAACAAAATTTTCACTCATGCTACATAGTCATCAAATGAAAAATAGGCTCCATGATTTATAGAAGGTAATAGCAAATCCCAAGCAATAAAATGATAAATGAATATAATTATAATTAGTATTGCAAGCATGAGTTGGGCAATATGAAAGTGGAAATAGATTTGGACAAAACAGACACAAGATATAATCACTATACTTTCAACCAACAGATGATGAATCCTACTGGCTTGCTGAAGCAGTAAAAAAACAAAGAAATTAACCAACATTTATATTTATAGATTGCATTCATGAAAAACAAACCAAACAAAGATAGGGCACTAATAGAAAAATCATAGGCAATAGTTCAGAAGAAACCAAAATGGAAATCTTATTCAATTTCTAACAAGGCTAACAGTAATACTCAAACAATGAAACAGTTTTCTCATCTGTAATACATTTTCTTCCCCTTCTTTTTGTCTAACTACTCTTTTCCCCTTCAATTTTCTTTTCTTTCTTTTTGGATGTTGCCTGTGAATACAGGAAAGTCCCAAGAATTGCAATGGCAGATCCAAGGGCATTAAGAGGCCGAACCGGATTCCTGAACACCAATACCGTAGACACAATCACCACCACTCTTTTCATTGTGTTCCCCACAGAGAAAGTCAAAGGGCTAATTTCATCCAGTGCTTGGTATGATGATTGGTTATAAAGGTGGTAGAAAACCCCAGACAACAACACCCAGATATAAAATGTGGATGGTTTTCCTATAGCTTCAAGAGCCTTGTAATACCCAGGGATCCACTGAGACCCTTCTACAAAAATAGCCACTGGAAACAGGTAGAGGAATGAAACAATGGTAATCCAGCCGTACAAGTTCAAGCCATCAACTTCCTTGAAATTCTGCAAACTTTTTTTGGAGTAGATGTTCCTCAACACAAAACCAACATTGCTAATAAGGGCACCCCACAATCCTTGAACATTGAAAGACACCTCAGTGACAGCAGCTAAAGAACAACCAAGCACAATGGGCAGAATGGAGAGCCAAACCTGTATGGGGTACCTATCACCAAGGACAGAAGAAAAGATGACAGAGAAAACGGGTTCCGCGGATTTGATGACATGGGTGAAGGAAACAGCCACCTTGGAGAATGAAACACAGGCTGAAATGTGGCCTATTGTGTGGAACAAAGCGGGTCCAAGGAGAGCAATGATAAAGGGTTTCGAGATTTTGGGACAAGGTTGGAGCTTGGAGGACCAAAGCACCAGCATCCAAAGGGACCCAACCAAGAGCTGGAAAGAGGCAAGAAGCCATGGGAAAGGGAATATGTTTAACACTTTCTTGTTGTAAATGTTGAACACAATGTTTTGGAAGTACCATAGCCCAAACACCAGAGCAAGTTTGAGATTCTTGGATTTGGGGGCGACATTTTCTCCTTCAGGATTGGCTTCAGACGCAGCCCTAATGATTTGATGCCTGGGTCTTGACGAGGGCTCAAAAGGGTGCTTGAGGAATCCGTCGAAAGATCTTAACTTTGGGATTGAAAGCTGGATCTTAGATGTTGGGGTGAAAGAAAGTTTGGAACTTTGGTGAAGAGAGGCTCTGTGTTGGGTCTGAAACCTGGTGAGAAGATTTGGTTTGACATGGGGAGATGCATGGACGAAGAAATGGGGATTGGGTTTGGTGAAGGAGAGAGGGGATGATGATGGAACAACATTTGAAGACAGCATTTTTTTATCTGTGGCTGTTCTTGATCTCAGACACAAACAGCTGAGAACTGATTCCGAAAAGGGAAGATTTGGAGCTTTAAAGGCTTCCAAATCAATGGAGTCCTTCTGAGAGCAGAAGAGGAAGTGGGAAGTGTGAACAGAACACAACACAAGCCCTTCGGAAAAACCTAGTACACAACAAGCGCAAAGGTTCGTGGAGTCTCACACGGTGGAACACTGTTTTTCGACCGTTAGATGTTTGTATTTTCGAATCAATGGCTACTTTTTTATCTTTTTCTCACACGTTTTATGGCTTCAGAACTTTTTCTCTCAGTTAGAAAACACTCATTCCAGACAAAAACAGATAAATAAATAATTTTTTTTTTGTTGATAACACATTCACCCTATTTAACGTCAAATTAATAGGATAAAATATATTTACTGATGTCAAATAGATCAAATAAATACACAAATTAGATTCATACAATGAAAAATATTTTATCTGAAATATAGATAAAATTATTTTATTTGTGTAATAAGGCAATTTTTTTATAAAAAATATTTTATTTTACTAAGTTACATATATTATTTTATAACATCAAAAGATCAAATACATACACAAATTAGATTCATACAATGTCTTTGAAAAAATATTTTATTTGAAATATAGATAAAATTATTTTATTTGTGTAATAAGGCAAAT
>Ga0209489_108327_pt1 | contig 14287 bp, 4 predicted proteins | sample SiratrowhiteBW_FD_187527 | JGI IMG/M metagenome (GOLD analysis project Ga0209489, IMG submission 187527) | Root nodule microbial communities of legume samples collected from California, USA - Siratro white BW (SPAdes) (version 2) | ecosystem: Host-associated > Plants > Roots > Nodule | place: USA... | reverse complement strand
ACACACACACACACACACACACATATATATATATATATATATATATATATATATATATATATATATATATTTAAAATAGTTCATGATGTTTAACTATTAACATGTTATAATATATTACTTTTGAAAATATAAATAAATAAAGTTGGAAAATAATTTATATTTAAAGTATATTTTTGAATAAAGTTCATATTAAATCAAATTACACAGTAGAATCTCTATTTTATTTACTTAATCTATAATTGGAAGGAAAGTAACCAACGGAACCCTAAGGCAATAAAAAAAAAAAATAATCATGTTAAGTATTAAGTCTCAATATGTGTTTGTTTGATCTTTTTAAGTTCATAAAAGTATTAAGTTTATAGGTATGTTACATATTTTTGTTGAGTTACAATTAAGGAGGCTTAACTAAGGTTGTTAAAGTGGATCATAACTCATGAAGCAACCCATGATCATATAGCTTTAGCTTAGTGCTTTATGAAGTGAGAATACATGTATTTTGTGTGCATCTTTGAAACATAATATAATTTTCAAATGAACATCAAGCATTGCTTGTGTCTTATGCCTTTTAATATATTTATTTATTTAGCTTATAAAACAAACATGTATTTCTGTATAGTGGAAAATCATGGTGAAAGAAACTAAAATGTTATACCAATACTTTTTGGATTTTTTGGTGTAAATCCACTATATGTGTCTTTGTTATCTGTTCTATTATTTCTATATAATTACAAACTTTTTTTATGTTTTTCAGTGTTATAATTTTTTGTATTTTGGTTACGGGACCTCTTTTTGTTTAGAGTAGGATATATATCTTTTATATTTGATATGACTTTGTTCTTTTTTATGTTTTGACTTGTATGTATACAAGTTGGGATAATATTATTATCGCATTCAATATTATTTATTATTGTTGATAAAAAATATATTGTTTGAATATATATGTATGTATCTACATATCCATTAATAGTAGACATTTTCATCATAATTTAACTGAATTTATAAGCTATGAAAAGTTGTGATCAATTTGATAATATCCCATAAATATTGTGTAGTTTTTGCAACAAAAAAGAAATTGCCATTAGTATACAACTTAAACCTACCTAAGTTATACTAAATTAGAAATAATTTTGTATTCAATTCCTCCATGAAAAGACAATACATATAAAAATATTAGTGTTCGGAACAATTAGAAATTATTAATTAACTGCCTTTATTTAAATTTTAAATTGATCGATACATTTTCTTAATGACTATACTTAAAATCTAAAATATATATAAATATTGTTAGAAAATTTGAAATTGGTAGCGCTGTTTGCGGAAGAATTTGGAAGACAGGCATAGTGTGGCAGGGAAATTGATTACCAGTTGACTAAGAGAAAAATTAGTTAGCATGTAACTACCTTGTTGAAACTTCCTATTTCTCCATGCTCTCAAATCTCAACACGTGGCACTATTAACTTTTGGCGTATTTGCTTTCCTTTGTATTTGTATTTGGATATGAGCAAATACTCTTTATTATGGGACTTTCTGTACTATATATATTTATTTATATATATATATATATATATATATATATATATATATATATATATATATATTTTGTTTTCTGTACTTAATAAATATTTAATATATTAATAATTTCTTTATTATTTTATTTTAAAATTTATTTATTAAATATTTTTTATATTAAATTATATATATGAATAAGTGTAATTAAGTAAAAATTTATTAATTTCTTTTTTAATAAATATTAATAATTTTTTTGATAAATAATAAAAAAATTTAATAAATATTAAAAAATATTTATATTATTTTTTTAAGTATCATTGAATTAGTTATTAAAAAATTAAATATTTAAAAATAATGTGTTAAACTGAATTTTTAAAATTAATCATATTAAATTGTAAATATTTTAATAACATCTAACATTATTTTTTTTATTATTAATAAAATATATGAAAAATTTTTATATAAATGTAAAAAAAAGTTATTTAATATATAAAATAATAAAGATATTATTGATATTTTAAGAACTTTTTAAATATAGAAAATATTTTGTGTCAATGTAAGAAGCAACCGTCTTTATCTAGAAATAAAATAAGGATGCAGCCTAATTAGAGGGGAATTATTTGTGACTAAAGAGTTCGGTGGTGTATAACGAAATTACAAATAAAAAAGACAGATGAGATAAAGAAATCTAATTACTCTTATTATTTTTTAGCATGTATAACTAAACAATCGATTATATTATAATATAATTGATTATAATGTTTATTATTTAATCAATCAAATATTAATTACAATCGGTTGTAAGTATATGTTGTATTTTGTAAAAAATTGATTCAGTATAGATAATATATAATTTTTTTAATATAAAATTGTGTTAGGTAAATACAATTTATCTATTTTTATAAATAAAAAAAGTAAACACTCATTTTCACAATAGCTTGTTCCTCTGGAAGTAGTTGATTAACCAATGAAGTACATAGACTACACTCAGAATCTTTCACCCTATAAAAAGGATAAGTAAACAAATCCTCCAATTCGGATTAGGCAGCTCCGTGAGGCATCATGTAATTTGTCATGAACAGCCCTCCATGCGAAGAAGACGGTACATGAATCGGATACAATGGATTATAAGTAACATACAATCAATTATAAATATAATATAATATAAATAATAAAATAATAAAAAATAATATTTAAAAAGTTAAATAATAATAATAATAATAATAATTAATATTAAATATAAAGATATTTAATAATATTATTAATAAAAATAAAAAATGACAGTTAAACCAATAATAATAATAATAATAATAAAATTATAAAATAATAAGAATAAATATATATGTTTATAATAATAATAATAAAAATTATATAATAATGATAATAAAAAATAGTGTTGATTATAATAAGAAAGATAAATATAAAAATAATAATATTAATAAAATTAAAATTTAATATTTATTTATTTATAATAATAGAGATTGTTTAATTAATTAAATATATTATTTTAAAATAATAGAAAAATATTAAATAATTATTATAACAAATGAAAAAAATAAAAATTATAAAATTATAAAAAACTAATAATAATAAAAATCATAAAATAAATTTATAAAATAATCATAGAATATTGTAATTAATTATTCTGATTGTATGATATGTTTATTAAGTTGATTTAGGATTAGTGTCGTGCTTAATGAATTTGTCTTATCGATTTCTGAATATGTATTCGACAGAAAATCAATGAAGAAATAACAGAACAGATAATGGGTTTGTAAGTTTTCTTTTTTATATTTTGCTTAACTTTCACATTTTTACTCAATGTTAAATTTACACCTGGATACCTAACATGTTTGAGACCGATAATCATTATTGTTGGCTAGATATGTTGAAGTGATCTCGACTATATGATTTCAGTCATGTGTGGTTTCAGCCATGTGGTACATTAGCTCGGGCTCAAGTCTTTTTGTTCAAGAGCTTTTATTGCAAGTACATTTGACCTACTTTAGTTGGTTTATCAAATAAATATTCGACTATCTACATATTCTTTATTAACCCTAGGTTGGAGGGACATGTCCCGAAAAGTCTAGAAGATTCTTAGTACGGATTGGATGAAGACCTAAAAAGTGGTCTCGTGATCTGTGTTAGGTATTGTCATGACTGTTAGTTGTGAAAACATCTCACAGGTGGCGGAAGGTGTAAAGAGTACTTTGTTCTTACAGGGTCCGTTTCTTATAATCAGTTTGAGTAGTGACTAGGTGTAAAGAGTACTTTGTTCTCCTCGGTGAGTGGTGTCATCCTCTTCAAGCGTATCAACTTCTTCAGATGGATACTCACCAGAAAATTTTAAGGAGTCTTTGGTTGCTATTATAAGTGTTAGCTCAGCCTTTGGGACAGGGTATGTTAGGTCGATGCTCTGGGCAAAGCTGAGGATCTTGTTGCAGAGCAAGCCAAGAGTGAGCTTCTACTTCAGTGAAGTTATGATTAGTTGGATACACATGTGACCAAGTACTTTTCTAAATATCAGTAGTCATCTATGATGAAGTCTTTTTCGGTGAGTGTACTAATTCTTAAAAAGAATGTCAAAATAGGTATAGTCTCCATGGAACATTGCATACCATTAACAAAGTATGTCATGGTTCAGAGGATGTTCCATATGAATTTTTCTACATGTACACATGAATGTTTATGGATACACATGTTCGTTCTCTGTTTGATGAGTTCACCATGGGTGTTCTTTAAGTCCTAAACATTGCTTATACCCAATTACATCCAAATTATTTGACTTGTTATAAGTCTTTCACTTACCATGTGGTATTCAACTTGAAGCCCTCACCTCAAGTATTTCTCTAGTATTATAATGCTCGGCTTACCGAACTAGTCATCAACTGACTATCTCTAGTCAATCAATTGGGTATGTGTTTCCTTCCTGTTTACATTTTATCTTATAAGAATTTCAACGGTTATTGTTTCAAGATTATAGTAGAGTTTCTAGGTAGTCCATTCTTTTATGATTGAGATAAACTGAAGTTTCCTTTTTATTAGACTCAAAATTTTATTTGATATCATAGCTAGCTGAGATTGGTGATGAGATAAAGAAAAATTAATAGGGTCTCCACGATTTTAAATTGATTATTGAAGAGATTATTCACTTGAAAGATTCTTATCATTTATCTTTTCACAAATGATGAATGAATTTTAACAATATATAGTGTTTTTGTTCATTTTAATCAATGTTAATTTTATTGAATTGTTTGATATCTTTGAAGTTTCACATGTTATATACTTTGAACAAATCTTATAAATGCATAATATAATTACAAACAATAAACTCTAAACCATAGATGAAAGTAGGTTGTGTTTCCACTATTAACCTCTTTTTTCAAATTATTGTCAATTAATAATCTCTCATTTTCTCTATTTTTACCTTCTTTCTTATAAATTAAGTTATATTATATTAAATACAAAAGTAAATATTATTATTATTAATTAATATCTTTGGTATTTTTTAATTTTGAATTTCCCTTCTAAAACATTTATACCAATCAATTAAACTTTGACTTCTTGTATATCTTTATTCAATCTAGGAAACAATAAAAAGTGTGTAAATATATTATAAAATAAAAACAATTTATGATAAAATAAAATAATAATAAAAGTATGTAGGCAAATGAACTACATTGATTATACAATTTAAAAACACATAATCTACTTGTGGACTGACCTGGTCAATCCAATTCTTATCATTCACACACCATAATAAAGACTTTCAACTTGGGCTTTTAAAGTAAATGTAAATGTATCCACTTCTAAAAGATATTTAGTAAGCACTTTTTGTAAAATTACATAAGTATATATTCTTTATTTAATCGAACTATTTGTAAAGTGAGCCTTGAGTAAGTGGAAGAAATATATAGGTACGAAAATTATAATATCCAAATTATGCATTAGTAAAAATTTGAATACTTGACTGTAACAGTTTTTTTTTTATTATTTATCAATTAACCTTGAACTATCATATAGGATAGACACATTTAAATGTTTTAGTTGAATTCCAATAAATTTTAACTATATATATATATATATATATATATATTAATTCTTTGCATAAAAATTTTACTTCAAAAAATAATTTTGTAAAATCAAGATTTTGATTACTTTTGTAAACTCAATCCAAACCATCACACACTTGTAAATTTTAACCAAACATACATCTGAAAAAAAAGAAAAGGCTCACAGTAGAAAGATAAAATTTGCTAGGGTTGGATTTGACCTGTGACAACAGAAGAAAACAAATTAGATAAATGACAATCGAAATTGCACAAAGTGGAGGACAGAGGAGAAAAAGACGAGGTAGATTTTTCACGTTACTGCACACACACAGAGCCCTGCTCCTACACTAGCTTTGCTTTCTCACTGTGTGACTATGCAATATCTGTTCCAGCACATCATGCATGTAATTTTTAACACCTACCCATCATTGAGATAAGAATAGGATAATGTAGGTGTATTCAGAAAGAAAAAGATTATAATAACTATCCTAAAAAAATGTGATAAAAATAAAATAAACAGAAAAATGTATATTATTGAGATATGTGTAGTTGAATTGAACTAGTTTGTCTACATTTCTTCTTCCTTGTTTTTTTCTTGTGAATATTTTGGGGCATGTAATTAAGTGGCAGCACCACACGTGCATGGTGTCTTGCGGTTGAAAGGTACAAGTGTGAACTACAGAGTGGAGACAGGATAATAATGAAGTATGAACAGAACAGAACCGTGCGAACAAAAATCTTATTAACCGACATGTTTGATTGATGGGTTTACCTATGTCATATGGGGCACTCGTGTTCAAAATTGATGTGACACACATACATCTCACACTTCCTAGTGTCTGATGCATACGTAAAAAGGATAATGTAAACATACAAGTCTATTTTTAATACAGTTTGGTGATAGATATACGTGTTTTCAAATGAAATGAGTTAACATTTTATCATTTTGTTAAAACATCATTGAATAATTAAAATTCAATTAAAGATAAAGTATTAATGTATTATTATGTTTTGAGATGAGATTTGTTTGTATTTTTGTTGGAATTTATGAAAATTATTTTGTGTTTAATAATTTCAGTTCATTTATTAACGATCCTACTAATATTATTGTGGATATCAACTTTATTCTTATTTACATGTTCAAACTTTGAGTCTAGAAAATATAATATCAATATCTTTGATAGTTGTTAGAACAGGGAATCTTTTTCTCGTGACAAAAGTACTTTTTACATATGAGAATGTCTTTAAAAAAAAATTGTAGGAGCAGTCAAATTTTATGAATATAATGATAATGGGAAAGATCATTCTATAAGTATTTCAGATATAATTTATGAAAACATTAAGAAGTTTCTTAGAAAAATTGAAAAAAGGTATGTTAAAAATAAAAAGTTTGAGATAAATACATTCTAAATATTATGGAGACAACTACTGCATTTAGTTATGATTTCTCTTGAAATACAATTTGGCCAATTTAAGAAAAGTTATAATTGTTATAAAAATGAATTTATGTCTTAATAAGCTCATTTTACATTGTGTTTAAGAAGAGAAAATATTGAAGAAAGATAGAAAATGTTCACTTGTCTCTACTTCAATTAATAGGGGTACGGGATTAAAAAAATATAAGGAAGTTGCAACTGTAATTAAAAGAAAATAATAAAATAAATCAAATGAATATGAAGGTAATAGTTGTTTATTTTGTGAAGCTTTGGGGATACATATTTTATGATTTCATAATTAAATCGATTTTTTAGTAAGGAAATGCTCAACTCTTTAAAGATATTAATTTCACAAAGAGATATATGGTTAAGAAATTTTTCTTATGCTGAAAAATATGTTGATATTTTCATAGGTGTTATTGGCATTGTTCAAGATCATCTTCTTGACTTCCTTCAAGACACAATAAATTAAGAACAAACTTTTTCTCTTTAAGAATGTATGTCATTAAGGAAATCCATTAAAAAAAAGACAAGACAATAATGCCTTAGTAGTGCATTTCAATCTTTAGTTAGATTAAATGGATGTAAAGACATTTGTCATTGACAACATTGATGAGAGAATCTATATGGTACAATGGTAAAACTTTGTTTTAAAAGATTTGATTTTAAAAAAAATTCATCTATGGACTTAAGTAAGTATCTTGACGATGGTATTTTAAGTTTTATCAAGTGATCCTCGTGCGATTTTAAGATAAATTTATTTTATGATTGTATGTACCATAAGTTTTGTGGGAACAAATATATTTTTCTATTTTTGAATGTTGATAATATTTTGCTTGCCAACAATGATATACATTTATTGCATGAAACCAATAGAATTTTAGCTAAGATTTTTGAGATGAAAGCTATGGTGATGCATCTTTTGTATTGGGCATACAAATACATTGAGATCATTCTTGAGATACCCTTAGATTGTTTTCAAAAGGTTATGTAAAAAAGGTTCTAAAGCAATATGACATGTAAAATTGTAAACCATGTAATAGCTATGTGGCTAAAAGAGACATATTTAGTCTTGATTAGTGTCATAAGAATTCCTTTAAAGAAAAGTAAATGTTAAAGATTCCTTATTCATCATCACTAGGGAGTATCATGTATGGTTAGGTTTATTCACGTTCAGATATTTGAGTATCTAGCATTGGATTATTGGAAAATAGTTAAGAAGATAATGTGGTACGTATAAAGAACAAAAATATTATATGCTTACATATCGAATGTTGAATAAACCTGAGATCATTAGGTATATTGACTCTGATTTTATTGGATACCAAGATAGTACGAAATCCATATCAGGCTATGTATACATATTTTTTAGAGATGTTATTTCATGAAAAGTACTAAACAATCTCTTATAGTCTTTTCTACCATGACAACAGTGATAGATCTTGACCAATAATTTTGAGGGGGCCAAAATAATATAATCACAATAAGCATAATTTTAATGTTTAATCTCCATGCAAAATCACTAGAGTTCATTCTTGACACGTCACAAGGTAGCGTGAATGAGTTTCTCTTCCTCCCACAAGCGTATTGCACCATCCTCCCTTTATACGTGAACAAATGATACAAAACAAATACACCTTCTTTAATCACCAACAACACTGACTCCTATCTTTCTCTCGGAGGAAGAAGCGTTGGAAGCAGTGGATCTAACAATGAGGTTGAAGGGCCAAGACTCCTCCCGCCTTTATTAAGATCTTTCACTGCATGACAATTGAGTTTATAACAGGTTATTAGACATCTAACCAAGGAATTTCTCTGTGAAAATTTATCACAAGACTAATTATAGTGGATGGTATATAAAGACCACTTAAGTTATTTTGTGATATCAAATTAGTAGTTCTATTTTCCAATAATAGAAGCTCAACAAAGTTTGAAGTAAATTGTCATCTATAGAACATATTAACACATATTTCATGATAGCAAATCTACTCACTAAAAGATAAATCCCCAAAAGGTTTCGCGAGCATATTGCTAGTGTGAGTGCTATCTCTTTAAGTGATACTTGATTTTGGTGGAAGTTTATAATTTTGAATATTTTCATGACATAGACATATATAGTTTAAGTATGTTCTTTTACAAAAACAAAAGTTCAGTATATATAAACTTTGATTTTATTATGGTCTGATCTCACAAAAATCTCACAAACATCTAAAAAGTACCTAATAGAATGAGATAGGTTAAAATCACAATGTATCTTATGCTTTCATATCATTTTATGTTATTGATTTGTGTTAATATTTATTATTATTAATGGATTTAGCCACTATAAATAAACAAAAACCACTTTCATCTTTAAAAGTTAACTAAATTGGTAAAACATACATTTTTAATAAAATATATAATTATAAAGTTACATGTACAATTCAAGTAATAATAATCCTTAATCAAACATTCACTTTATATATAGATAATTATATATTAAAGATATTAAGGATACCTACTATAAATGTTATGCCAAATTGAAAATGATCAAATGGCGTTAAAATATTTTAGTAGTTATGCATTCGAAAAGTTAGGAGACGGATAATCTTATTTATTTATAAATAAATTATGTTCTAGTATCACAACATAATTTTTTCTATCTTGACATCTCATTAGAAAATAATACGATTATTAAAGAATTATCTGAAAAGAATATATATTAATCTCGATGGCTGAGCTACTTTATTATCGTAAGATTATGAATGTATATTTTCACTTTTATTTTTGATAATTAACATGATAGATGATTTATTTTTCTATCAAATGTTTAAGTTTAGTTCTAACATTTGTATTATGTGTATCTTTTATTAATTTATTTTAAAGAGTAGACTCCTCAATAAGGATTTCAATCATTATATTATTAGATAATATAGTTCATAAATTGATTATGTCAGCATGTACGTGTAATTTTTTTTTGGAAATTGTAACTGTATATCTTATAAAATTATTTATTTTTCATCTTTACCAAACCGTATCACCTCTTTCTCCTTCTTTTTTACTCCCTTCCTGTTCAATTAATTCTGGTAATTGATAATTAACGAAAACAATAATAATGGATATTTAAGAGAAATACGTGAAAATTTTAAATATAATTCTTATATAAGTAATTTCCATTATGGATTATATTATATTGTTATTAAAGTTAATAAGAGAGTAGAAAATATCTCATGTTAGCTTATAAAAATGCTAGGTAAAAACATAATCCTTGAATTTCTATATTTTGATGTTGTATTAAATATAAATATAACAAATAGTAAGTAATGAAAATTTTCATTTTTCATATAAATTGTTACTAGCTCATAATGAATTTATACAATCTTAGTTTATAAGATTTTATATTATTGGTCAAATTCTCAAAAGGAGAGTTGTTATATTATGTGTTGTGTTGGTGAGTGTAATGTCTACTAAGGTCATAATAGCACATAGAATAAAACTAAAGGAAGTTTAAGTTTTCTCATCCACAATCCCTTCCTATTAAAAAAAAAAAAAAAGTTTAAGTTTAAGTTTTCTCGTCCACAATCTCTTCCTTTATAAAATAATTATACTATTTTTTATTTTAACTTTCATTTGAACCATTGTTTTGAAGTTTTATTATAATTTATATTATTAACAACTTGTAAAAGTCAATTCCGTGCTTGAGAATATTTATTTTGAAACCTTATTTTCTTATTTTTATGATTTTTCTTTAGATAAGCAAATTTTATTTTTCGTATTTTATTATTTATGTATGAAAATAGTTTGGAGGTAGAAAGATGTCACGTTTACAATATTTAATATTTTAAAAGTAAAATGTCAAATTGAAAAAAAAAATCACTACTAGACATGATTCAAATAATAAGTTTTAGTATTTTTTTTTTGTTTTTGTCAATTTCTTTGATTATATTCAATTTACACACCAAATATATAAGGAATGTGAAAAATTTCAAAATACATGTAATTTGTAAGTATAAGCCTTTTCCTCTATATTTTTCCATTTTCTCTCTCACTTTTGCACTAATATGATGGATATATCATATTATAATTTCCATATCAAAGATTGATTAAAAATGCAAACCGAACAAAACAAAACATTCAACTTACCTTTTCCTCTAAAATAAATAGAACTTTGTTAAATAAGGGATCACAACTCAAAGTGCAATTCAGCTCTTTAGTCTCTCAAACATTAACATTGAGAATATAAAATTTAAAAATAGTAAAAGTAAAGTGACTTACCAAAATGTTTTAAGAAACATTTGAATGCGTTTTCTGAAAGTTTGTATCCGTCTATTTCTTTAAATCTCAAACCTTAATTAAAATAATGGAAGACATTATTATTCATTAAAATTGAAAGAGATTGATAAATAAATCGTAATTTGAAAGCACTAAAACCAAAAAGTGATTTGAAAAGACAAGAGAGATACAAATTTAAGCTTAAAGAAAAAATGTGTTGTCATTGTGAGTTTGGTTTGATGTAGAGAAGAACCACTTGTTTATTTATTTATTTTTACTTTATTGACTTGTCTAATCGTTTTAGTAAAGGCTTGTTGGCAATATTTTCTTTCCTATACACACCAGACATGTAATTTCTTTGTCATGGAATCGTTAGTTATATATCACTTAAAAGATAGAAGCAATTTCTTTGCCATCTATGTTTAATAGTTATAGATAATGTGTTTCAAGAATAATATTGTCCATAGTCATTAAATTTTCAACCGACAATACTAAACTATAGTAATTCACCATGTTATTTTAGCGAATTTAAAGTTTTTGTATTAGTGTAAAATTCATTTTTTTATGATGAAATATTATATCTATTAAAAATAAATCATTGTAAAATTTAAAGCAGTGGCAAAATCAAAATTTTGAAAGAGATATTTCACGGATTAATTAATTAATGTTTAATGTAAAATGTAAATTCAATATTATATTATATTATATCAGTTTTATATGTTAACTGATGCGATACGTAATATAAGATACATATTATATTGTTGTGTAGAATAATATGATTTTTAAATTGAGTCACATTTTCATTCTAGTTTGAATAGTTCTTTTTTTTTTCTTTCTACTTTTTATTTCTTTTTCACATTTTCTCATTTCACATTTTATTTTCATCGTTGTAAATTATATTTTTCGTTAGAATAATATTATTTTTAAATTGAGTCACATTCTCATTTTCATTTTTACACTAGTCTACATAGTTCCTTTTTTTCTTTCTACTTTTTATTTCTTTTCCACAATTTTAAGTCTATATATTTTCTCATTTCACATTTTATTTTTATCGTTGTAAGTTATATTTTTCGTTTCATCTTCGTGATCCTAATAATAAGCTTTCGTTGCTACAACACGACAAGTTGTGTTGTAACCTCAACAACTCTTTTACAAGCTTTTGTACTAGTATGAAATTTATTTTTCATGGTAAGATATTATATCTTTTAAAAATAAATCATTTTAAAATTTAAAGAAGTAGCTAATCCAGATGAAAATATTTCACCGATTACACAAAGTAATCGATGTAAAATGTAAATTCAACATTATATTACATCAGTTCTATATGTTAACTGATATAATATGTAATATAAGATACATATATTATATTGTTGTGAAAATAATCCGTTTTTTTTTTTTACTTTATATTTCTTCTCCATAACTATAAGTCTATATATTTTCCTATTTTACATTTTATTTTTATCTTTGAAAGTTATACTATTCGTTTCATCTTTATGACCCCAACCCAATAAACTTTCTTGTTACAACATAATAAGTTCTTGTAACTTCAACAACTCTTTTACAAGCTTTTATTGTTTCTTCATTTATAGTGTTTGTACCAAACTAATTTTGTCCTTCATGTAGTTGAAAATATTTATTACAGATCTCCTCGTGTCATCACATATAACCCTTTCTATAGAGACCATATTTTTTCATCACAATCATTCATGTGTTGGTGTAAAATAAACAACCTGATCAAATTTTGTGTCAATAATTTTCGTTATATCTGTAATTTTTTATGCTAGAATGAACATATTATATTGATTATTGTGAATAACCAATATAATAATTCCTTTCTAATATTTTTTATTTTGTTTTGATTAAAAGTCGTAACATCAGTTGATATTCATAAATTTTGTAATATTTACATAAATTACACTGTTTTTAAACCGATATAGAACCTATCCTAATTTTTAGTGGATCTAGATAAATATTATAATTTTAAGTGTAAAAGTTAATTAACATTAGAAGTTACTGGCAATTGAATCTTAAAATTTAACATAAAGAAAAAATTATAAATGTCTTCTGTTTTTTCATGTGAGATGTCTTTGATTGATATAAAAAATGAATAAATAGTGAGGATGAATGTCGTAAATTTACTAGCGAACACTCAATAAATACATTGAAAGAAGACACTATACATCTTATTCATACTCATTAGGTCGATTGCCAAGTGCCTGTTAACTCAGAAAAACTATTACATTTCTCAACCTACTTTTGATACAATTTCTTCACTTTGTTACCGTTTCGTCTCTATATGTTTCGAATTTTACCGTTTTCTTTCAAACTACTTTCTTTCAAATGTTTAAAATTTTCTTGCAAATCTTTTCTTTATCTTCTTATCTTCTCTTAAATTCCAACAATTATCTTTCTATATCCTTTCTCTAAATTTTGATTTCCTTTGTCAGCAATCTACATTTTGCACACTTTATTCGATTTCATTTGCATTGACGCCCATTCACTTACTTTTGATTCACGATTTAACTCATTTACTTTTTGTACTTTACTTTTCAATTGCTTTTGACTTTATCGCATATTTACAAGTTTTCCATGTTCATTCCCACAACATTTACATTTCATGTCATTACGTTTCTACAAAAACTTTACTTTCAAAGCTTTTCGTTAACTTCATGCAGCATTTTCAAAAGTTTTTTTTTCTCTTTTTTTTCTTGTCAAATTTCATCTCGGTAATCTTTTCAATGCTTTGTTTGCAAATCTATTTATTTGTTCAAATTAACAAAGTCAACACTGTTCTTCTATTTAATTTTCATAAATCAAATTAACCATCTTACACAGTATATCAGAATCTTGATCACAAAGAAAATAAGAAGTTAACTTGTTTTAAGAACTAATAATGGATAATTGATTCCAAATCTCACAAAAAAATTTATTTGTTGATAAGAGTGTATATATATATATATATATATATATATATATATATATATATATATATATATATATAATATATTTTTTTTTTTTATATATATATATATTTTTTTT
>Ga0209489_108324_pt1 | contig 14295 bp, 5 predicted proteins | sample SiratrowhiteBW_FD_187527 | JGI IMG/M metagenome (GOLD analysis project Ga0209489, IMG submission 187527) | Root nodule microbial communities of legume samples collected from California, USA - Siratro white BW (SPAdes) (version 2) | ecosystem: Host-associated > Plants > Roots > Nodule | place: USA... | reverse complement strand
ATCAGAACAAAACCAAATTTTAGTATAATCTTAATTAAGTTGAGAGAAATACTTTTCTCAACTGTCCCTACTAAGATTGATGACAAAAACCTAAGGAAAAATAGAGATTAAGGGATCTTTAGAGCAAATATGGACTTACTCTGTTTGAAATTCTGATCAGTTAGAAATTATCCTTAACTCCTTAGCTACTGCAGGGTATATTTAGATTTTAAAACAGATGATGTATGGATGAAGAAAAACTAGAGAGAAGGGAAAGAGATTTTTGAGAAAGCGAGAGAGAAACACGGGGAGAGAGTCTGAAAGTGCAGGGCGTCACAAAAAAGCCTCCATATATTTTAAAACCTCAATTTATTTGTTAATTTGTTGTTATTTAATATTGAAGATGAAAAAAATTTTAATTAGTATTAAACTTTTGACAATATAAAGTTTTTTTATAAAAGTTATTCAATAAATATTTAGACGGATATAAATAAATATATATATATATATATATATATATATATATATATATATATATATAAATTTTACTTTAGAGTACATGTCCTACCCTATTGCAATCTATATTCATCCATGGCTATAGCTCTAAAATCAAGCGAAATTTTTGCTATTTTGTTTTCGTAATATTTATATAAATGATTAATTTTGATGTGTATTAGATTCTGAACGTATATTCAGACCTTGAATAACACTAGAAATAAAAATGATAAAAGAAGTATTGAGAATATAAAATATGATGAAATCAAAATATTTGTTAACAAAATTTAAGTTATCTTCCATTGGTTGCACCACACATTAATCACATCACAACTCATGCATAAGTTATTAACTTCATGGAAAGAATACCTGGATAGGAAGAAAAGGAACATGAAAGAAAGAATAAAAGAAAAAGAAAGAGAACAGAAAATAATGAATGAATAGTCATAAAAAATGGCTTTTATTATGAACCACAAAAATACCAAAAGGAAAATCACAGAAAATAAAATACACAATCAAGGAAAAGAAACATTTTTACAAAAATCCAAACATCCCAAAGAAAATTCCACCAACCTATGGTAAAGCAAAAAGGAAAATGAAATCAACGAAGACAAAAAAAAAAAAACAAAATTACATTTTCTAGTTAATGGAACAGCAACATCAACAACTTTTGGCTTCTAGATTTTAAGGTTGAAAAAAAGGCATTATGGATAACATTTTTATATTAAAAATCGTAAACATTGTAGCTAGTACAAAACTTTAGGAAAAGGAATTTGATTAATCTTTGGAGGATAGTATAGTTTACTCAAAATAATGTGATGTATTAAAAAATGCACATAGTATATTTCAATTTTAGAAGTATATTAAAAGTATATACTTATTAAGAATAAATATTTGAGTACTCAATTGTAATAAAAAAAGTACCACATTAGGAAAAAGGAAAATTAAAATGATAGATAATTATCAAAATTAAATGAATAAAAATTAAAAGTATCATGTCACCGTAAATTTATTTTTATCCTAAAATGTCGATAAATACAATAATTATTCTTAAATTTATCTTCTTTTAAATATTTTTTTTTCCTTTCAGATCCTTTTTTTACTGAAACTCTTTCTTCTGTTAGTGAGATTTTTGCTACCAAGACTTATCATTTATCTTTTATATCATTTGTACTTGCTTAAGATTAGAGGGAGTGAGTGAAGAATGATGTTTTTTTCTTTCTTATTTACATATATTTATTTTCTATACTAACTATGGATTCTTTAGAGTTTGTGGATTGTTTATTAACAAGTATTATTCTACTTAACTATAAATTCTTTACAGTTTGTAGATTGTTTATTAATAAGTATTATTCTACTTAATTGTAGTTTCAAAAAGTTCCATAATAAGAGAACAAATTGTTAAAAAAATTTATGAAAATTGTAGAACACCAGTTCGTAAATCTTTCAACTCAAACGTGAGATGAACACAAGTCGATGAAAACATTACATTACATTCTATTCCAAGAAATTATTTGAAATCATTTTAGTTATTTTAGGATTTGGAATAATTGTTTAGAAATGAAAGAATTATCAACCTTAAAAGTTGGTATTCTTATTTTAAGAATCTCAAATAGAATCATGCAACTTAAATGGATTAAGTGTATATATCTATATAAAAAATATTGATAATTAATTTTTTTAATAAAATTTAATTTTGTGGAGATCTTAAACGGTCTAATCCAAACGGTCTAATCTAAATAGATTATTTTATTAATTTTGATGATATCAAATACTAAACCTGATTTATTTGTATGAATATGCATTTATTATCAAAATATATTATAATATGTGTTTTGTGCTAGCTAAAAGATCTCTAGATCATCCAATGCTATACTACAGACAATTTAATATTTTTTACAAGTTTATATGTTTGAATTATATTCATAATCAAATTGTAACAATCAAAGTTTTCTAGATACAAAGAAAAATGTTTTTGAACAAATACAAAATTATATCTTCAAAGTTTAAAACTTTAACTATAGAAATAATTTATTTGACAAACGACCAAGAAATAACATGCTTATATTATGTGATACAAAATTGACAATGATTAGTTGTTAGATATACAATTTCTTTTTAAATTTTTCTATATTAGTTAGAAGCACGAATGAAGAAGCATATAAAAACTTTTTTATATCAAGCTTCTAATCAAAACATAGAAGATTTTGTGTGAATAACAAAGATCATCCAAAACCAAATCTTAGCTATAAGGTTGTTACAATGGTCATCTAATGAAGACTCTATATAAAACAGTCAAACTGTAGAAGAAAAAGAAATAACTACAATCTATGATTCTTTTTGTCTTTTAGTGATCATACAATGTTCAGTGTTCTTTGTGGATGAGAGAAACCATTATAATTCTTTATAATTGAAGTAATCCCACTGAGCTATCTATTATCTGAGAGTTATTTTTGTTTCTTTTTTTTATGAGGTCTTAATATTAGGGAGAGGTTACTGTAGTATAACCAAAAGTGGTTTGTGTACTCATTTGTAATCATGAGTGATTTGTGTAACCAATTCATTTGATTAGTGGAATCTGTAGTATAACCAAGAGTGGTTTGTGTACTCATTTGTAATCATGACTGATTTGTGTAATCAATTCATTTGATTAGTGGAATCTCTTGAACAATTTGCTTAAGAAAGACTAGACCTAGCTCAAGAGTTTGGGTGAATAATTACAAATTTGCTTGTGTTGTTTGTGTTACTTATACAATAGACCATCTAGTTTAGTTATCTCTGAAAAGAGTCTAAGGCTATATTCAATCCCAACTGTTCCAACAAATTCAATAAGATATAAATATAATTAATTAAAAATTAGATTTCATCAGGATAGTTCATGTTTACTTATATTATACTTAATACCCCTATGCTTTTAAACATTTTTTCAACCTCCCTTCAACTAAATGTTAAGTAACATTAATAGTTTAAAGTACAAGGACAAATATAGTCTAGTCTTATCTTATTGTTAAGATATTCAAAAATACTATGCAAACACAAGATAAAAGGAACAAGAAATTTCCTTAGGAAATTTTATGCAATGTTCTTCAAAGATGAAATTGTAATACAACTCATATCATATGGAAGAAACAAATCATACTTATACTACTCAAATCTCTCCACATGATTTATTATAGGTATAGTAATCATACTTATAATCATCCTATTATGGATTATAATAAAGCCTATATATAGTAGTTTTAGTGACTTTAAGTCAAAGAATCACTATCAACATTTAGCGATATGCATGAAGAATTATCGTAAAGATAGTAAAATAAAGCACCTTATAAGTTCAAGAAGCAATCCAGTCTTCCATTATAGATATTCTAAAATGTTATAAAAAAGACATAAACAAAAAAAAATACTTTATTTTATATTATTTTATTCAACTTAAAATATATCTCATTCTCCTTCCACTTTAGAAGCATTATGATAATGAAAAAATTTATTAAAAATAAATATTTTTGTATCACTTTTGTTTAACATAAGTATTTTCTATATAACTTCTTACAATTCACAATCGCAAATTGAAATTAAAAAACCTAATATTAATTTATATTAAGTCATGTTTTAGTTTCATAAACAATAAAGTTTGATTAACATGAGACTATACAATTAACAAATTTTAATATATTTGTTTTAAGCAAAGGAAAAAAAACTTGTACTAGAGATTTTCATTCAAGTTATGCACAATATATCAACACATACAAGAGGGTTTTTAACTTTATTATTTTTTCACTTTGAATGTATGTTCTTTTTTGCTTATTTTTTTCACTTCCTTTACATTAGTTATGGTAGGAATTTTATCCTTTGTGAACGAGGCAAAGCTTTGCTTTTGAGAAGTAGATTTCTATTCTACCAAAGCAACTTTTTCACACATTTAGCCTTTTAAACCAAGATAACACTTTTCTTTTTATTTTATGTTGTTGTTCTTGGTTAGATAATTGCATTAGAGTCAAATTTTATTGATTGATACACTAGTTTTGCTTCAACAAGCAAGAAATCATAGTAATAATGAATGCATAATGCTTATACGTTTGAATTATTACATATTCAAAGCAATTTCTTAATCGTTGGGATATTAGGTGACAAACTTTTTGTTTGTTTGTGACAACTCTTCAAATGTTAATTCACAATATTATTCTTAGGCATTTCAGTTGACAAATTGACATATTGAATGTTTTGTCTCATCTTAGTGAAAGTTGTTCTTTGCACCCTTTTACATGTTTTGTTAAGACTTGTAAATTAAATATACTTAATTGCTCATACCTTTAAGTGTGATATGTAAATGAATATCTTTTTAGCATTACTTACTCATTATTGTCATCGTCTAAACTTAAAAATAGTACCAAAATTTTAAGCATTATGTTAAAAGTTATTGGGTGTAGCAAATATATGAGTCTGAAAAATATTTTGATTTGAAAGTATGGTCTGAGAAATTGAGAAAACTCACTTATCATTACATAATAAGTAGGCAAACATGTAAATAATATGTATATAAAAAATCATCATTATTTGTTTATATAAAACTAATTAATTTTAAAATTTTTAATGGTATATTTATATCTGAACTGTTTTATAAATTATTATTTTGATTGAGAAATGTGCATTTAATAGAATAAAGACATTTGAACAACAATTATCTTTCATACATGCTTGCATGATAGAAAAATGAATGATACACGTTGAGTGTGTTAGTTTAAATAACTTTCATACACCAATCATTCAATCTCACAAATCTAGCAATTGTCTTCGTTAAGATTCAAAATCTCTTTCATTCGCAGAGACAAATAATATAATAGTAGAGACCAATATTTTATAGCTGGTGAAGTATAGAATGATATTATTGGTAACTGTTAGAGAATAATTTATATTAATAGAAAATTTAAAATATATTATTTAGATAAAAAGTAGTTTTAAAATGTTAGATATTATATGATTATCTGAAAATGTAGAATTTTATATTTTATTTATAAAAATTAAGAATTTAAACTTTTTTCACATTTCATCTTTTCTCGTGTTTATATTTTCATTTATACTTTTCTAGATTTAGTTTTTCTTAAGGTGTTTTCAAATAGATGGGGATATCATGAACTTGATCTTGATCGAGATATTCGTCTTGTTGAAGGTTTTGACATTATTTCTGTAATTAACATGGACATTAGTTTCAATTTAAAGATAATTGTAGATATTTTGTGTTATTTTTTCATAGATGTAGGTAATGTTAATAATGATATTTTTTTTCCAATAATATAGTTGTTTCTCTATTAATGCCAAATACAATTTCTTTTCTTTCTTTCCATGCAACTTAAGTTATTTTTAATTTTATAATCGATGTTTTTTTTTTTTAACGGTAAAGAGTTATTTTTTACTAACGTAAGTCGTTTCATGTCCATATTAATAATAATATTTGTAACCGATGTAAACCGAAGTTTTTCAGTTGACATTGACTAATTATTTGTCAGTTGATGTTACTAAAATTATTTGTTTTATAGATGTAGATCAAGATTATTCCTTAACCGACACAGGTCAGGTTTTCCTTTTGACGAATGTTAATTAGGAAAAATTTTAATCAATATTAATGAAAATTTTGACAAAAATTTAATCATCCTTAAAAAAATATATTAAAAAACTTAATAAAAAATCATTTCAATAAATATCAATTGAAAAACATAACGATAACGGACTAATTTTTTTGAATTATGAAATTATTCAATATTAAAATAAACTTTTACATTTAATAATAATTATCGTATCCTATAAAAAAATTAAAATGATAAAAACCTAATTTATCATACCTAAATAAATCATTTAAAAATTCACACAATTTAATTTCTTCAAACTGTCAAATTCCCTATCTAAAGGCTTTTTAAAAGTACAAAATTGCAATCTTAATACGCAAGAATTATAAATACATAAAGTAATGCATTTAGTACATAACAATACTGATTTTGACACACATGAAACTTTTACATTCTTAATTAATAAGAAATCACTCTAACTAATTGAATGATTACCTCACCTAATTTCTGTTTTACATACGAAGTTAGTGCCTTTCGGTTAAATTCATTTAAAACATATTTTCATTTATATATTTATTGAAATAAAACAGTTACACAATCACTAAAATGCATAAAAGTTGAAGCCCGAACAGTTTACAAAACACTCACTTTTGACTCTATGAAGCCGTTTTTCAAGAACAAAAATGTAATAAAATCATGATAATAATGACTATTATTACCTTATCATAAAAAAAAATGAATATAACATAAATTGTGTGGAGAATGAAGTAATGATATTTCTGGCAGCAAAGTTATGAAGTATAAATACAAATCTAGGACTCACCAGAATGACAGAAGCAGGGTTTGGCGTTTGTGGTGTGGCAAATGAGTATTTTCACATCACATAACATAACATCAGCAAGAATCAGAGACAGAGTCAAATTGGGATAGAACATCACATGCCTTAGATCTGTCTCATTTTGCATTCACATTCAGTCATTCCTTCCAGCTTGTATCTTTCAACTCTTTCCACATTTTCCACCCAGAAATCCTCCATTCCTCTCTCTCTCTCCTACTTCCTATGTCCATTTCTGCTTCAATTATTGCACCCTTTAGCCACCTCATTCAATTTCCCTCCACCTTAAACTACAAAGTTCTCTTAACCATGCTTCTCCTTGTCCTATATACCCACATGGGAATATTATCATTTTTCATGTAAAGCACTTCACTTTTTCATCTACATGTGCCCCTTTCACTCTATCTCATCACACCCCAGATCTTAATTATCCCATTTTTCTAACACCCTTTTGTGTGTCATTCAGTCCAGTTGTAGTACTCTCTACTGGGTACTCAAAGATCAGATTTTTTTCAGTGGAACAAGGAGAATCACCCTCCATGTTGACACTAGTTCTTGGACTAGTTTCAGCTGCTTTGCTAGTGATTGTTGCGGGTTATGTGTTGTATTGCAAGAGAAGAGTGTCGAGATATGAGAGTAAGGACATTGAGAGCTCGGAACACAAGGAGGAGGAGGTGGCTCAGAAGGAGGATTTGATGATCTTTCAAGGTGGGGAGGACCTTACAATATGTGACATATTGGATGCTCCAGGGGAAGTGATTGGAAAATCCAACTATGGAACACTGTATAAGGCCTTGTTGCAGAGGAGCAACAAGGTGAGGCTGCTCAGGTTTCTGAGGCCAGTGTGCACTGCAAGAGGTGAAGAATTGGATGAGATGATTCAGTTTCTTGGAAGGATAAGGCATCCTAACTTGGTTCCCCTTCTGGGGTTCTACACTGGGCCAAGGGGTGAGAAGCTTCTTGTTCACCCCTTCTATAGACATGGGAATCTCACTCAGTTCATACGAGGTAATAGATTGTTCTCTTGCCTTTTGTACTTTTTATTCTGTTACTTGGTTTTGCAGGAAATCTGTGTGTCTTCTTTCTCTTGGGATGCTCATTTGGTATTTTGTCCTGATTTTGTCAATATAATAATGGGTTTGAAGAAGGCTTGTGGCAAATCTTGATCTGTAATTAGTTTGAAAACATTCACTACTAGTTTGTATCACTGTTAGTGTTTTGTTAGCAGATGGAGAATGTTGAATTGTGGGGATTTGGGAATTATAGAAGAAATTTTTTTTTTGTTCACTCTAAATCTTCCTTTCTCCCTTGCTAAACCGTAGTTTTTTAAGATTACCACACATATAATGAAATATTCAATCATTACAAATTTAGTAGTCAAAAATATCTCTTACTTTTCAACTGTTCTTGTGTTTCTTTTCAATGTTTTTGGTTCTGCATTAATAGCTCTTAATTATGTGTAGGAGTCTCATTAGAAAAAATTAGCTTAAAAAAATGAAAGGATTATTGTTTTGGTACAAAAATAAAAAACTAACAAATATTACTTTACATGGATGGAGTAATAGTTATTTCAATAGAAAAGTGAAATGATATTTGTACAGCAGAAGAGTTACATTATGTTTACACAGTAGAGAGAGAATGTTGTGTTGGCATATGTATTATGTGTTTTTGTTTTATTATTTTAAAGGGAAGCAGTATAAGCATTGTGTAAGGTTTTTATTTTTGGTTTCCTGTGTACTTTAATGAAATAGACTTTTTCTTCTATGGTGTCAGAAAGCTGAATAAACCCATCTTTCTTCTTCTTTTAGTATTCTATTGACATTTTCCTGGCTGATATTAACACTACTCAATTTTTGTTGCCTTATTATGTTTTGGTCATTTTCATGGCACTGGTATTCATTCATCTGTTAATAAAATTCCAATTAGATTAGGAAATGTCTACATTAAGAAGAGAAAGGGATCAAATAGCTAGGCAGAAGGTTTCAAACCAAGCTACTATTTGATTCATTGGACCTACTCTTCACACCTTATAGACTGATTTTTGTTTAGCATCATATGTTTCATTCATTGATAAAAAAATGTTCACTATGCAGATGGAAATGGAGAGTGTTACAAATGGTCAAACATATGCAGAATATCCATTGGTATTGCCAAAGGATTGGAGTATCTTCACACATCACAGGAGAAGCCTATTATCCATGGAAACCTCAAGTCCAAAAACATCCTCTTGGACCGCTCCTACCAGCCCTACATCTCTGATTCTGGCCTACATCTTCTGCTGAATCCTACTGCTGGCCAAGAAATGCTTGAAAGTTCAGCAGCTGAGGGTTACAAGGCACCTGAGCTCATCAAAATGAAGGATGCTAGTGTGGAGAGTGATATATATAGCCTTGGTGTGATCTTGCTGGAACTGCTTTCAGGAAAGGAGCCTATCAATGAGCACCCTACTCCTGATGAGGATTTCTATTTGCCAAACTTCATGAGAAATGCAGTCCTTGGACACAGAATTGCTGATTTATACCACCCTGCCATTCTTCTCAGAAACAGCAGAGAAGATAGTATTCCAGTCACAGAAGAATTCATTCTCAAAGTTTTTCAACTTGCTATGGCTTGTTGCTCCCCTTCACCCTCAGTCAGACCTAACATAAAGCAAGTCCTCAAGAAACTTGAAGAAATCATGTTCTAGAATCCATAAGGGGCTTTTGTGATTTTTTTGTGTAGTATTGGCCACTCTGGCAGAAGTGATACTGCACACTTTAAATTCTTCAAGCTCATCATTAGCAATGATGAGGTTGGAGACAATATAACATTTATATATGAGAAATTAGGAAGAAAAAAAAAGTAGTCTGCTTACAGAATGTGCAATTGACTACCAAACAAAGCCTTGATGTTGATGTTTAAGGGTTAAAGTCACATGAAGAATCATAGCTTGAAACTAAAGCTACCAAATTCTGAACTCCAAATCTCAAATCTGGCTCCAATTACTGAATTGATTTTTGAGATTTGTGAGACTATGCTTGACAAAACAAGTGAGCTTGTGACATGGACAATGCCACTCATCCTGATACTAGTTCCAGAGATTTGATGGGAAACTATTGAGATTCTTTTACTCTCAAGAATGTGCTGCTGTCCAAGAATTTGTAGCTAGTATGTATGTGAGTTTTGCTGTTGTGGATAACCACAGAATCTGCAATGAGAAATGGTCTTTATCCACAGTGACCCTATCAAATGGCCAAAGAGTTGAACATGCAAAGGAATCTGAATAATTATGTAGGCCAGGAAGTGGGATCATTTGGTGGCAGATTTTCAAAATCTCACCAAGAACAAGTTACATTGTTTGTTATGGTTAGGTCTCTCAGCAACACCATTTCATTCTGAGCATGCCCTTTATTTACTTCAGATAATTTTGCACTTCTTTTATCTTGAGAGACCATACTTTCCCAGTTGTAAACTCTTCTTCATTTGGTGAAATGTTTGTTTTCAGTTATGCAACTTGATAGTGAAAGCAACTCATTGTTGTTCCCTCAGATTATTGTAGATTCTGACATTGCACGTTTATGACTGAGAGAATCAGATCATCAACCACCATTGCAATTTTTAATTTTTGATTGATAGATTATAGCTGGTGGAACTGGTAGTTGGAAGTTAGGTGAGGGAGGGTGTGCTAATTCATTGCTCACACATCACTATCTAGTTCATAACAAATTAAACATTGTTTTGCATTTCTTATCCCCGAAAAGACCACAATTACAGTTATGAAATTGCAAAACATAGTCAAATGTATCTCTGCTTTTGGAAATGTGATATGTCACCTTGACTAAGGACCAATCAACCGTAATTTCTCCATACACATTGGGGACATGTGGGGTTGTATTACATTTTGTGGTAACAAGATGCAACATTGTGGTTCCCACCTTTTTTCCCTTTTATATATGTAGCAGTACCTTTCTGTCATGCCCTTCTCCTCCTTCACATAGATAGCAACATAGTTTGTATTCACAGTATTTGTAGATAATTTCTTTCTGTAAACATTTTTAGGAAAGGAAAATGAGAAGAAAAACTGAAGATAATATTGTTTATAAATAAAATTTCTTTACAATTCTTTTACCAGAATTTTTATAAAAAAGATTGAAGAAAATGAATTTTATTTTATTTTTATAAGTTAAACTTAATTTATGTACAGGTTAAGAATAAAAATTTGTAAAATTTTGGGATGAGAGAATTTTTGTAAGCTATAGTTAATAGATAAACTAGTTTTAACTCATCAAAACAGGAAAAAAATATAGTGGGTTCAACCTCAAATTTTATGACTTCTCCTAACAGAAGAAAGTTAGAGTAAAAGATAAAAGTTATGATTATATCTACGTAGTTAATATATATATATATATATATAATTTTAGGTAAGGATATTTATGTCTTTTTTTTTCATATGTTTGTTTCTTTTGTCCCAAACAACTAAATTATTATTTTTGAACAAATATGTTTCAGATCTATTAGGTTTTTACTTCTTTAACATTTAATTTAATATTTTAATAGTATTAACAAATATTGGTAGTCGTATACATCTCCAAATACTTACAAAATTCATGAACAACTACGTAAACACTTTAAATAATAAGATATTTTTTACTAACAATTTACTAATAAGTACTTCTATTAAAGAAAGATAAATTTTACTAATAAAGTCACTGATTTGAATATTATCGACAAGAAAATGTTGCTGAAAAAGAAAACATCTACCGCAAGTAGCTAAGAAGAGCTACTAAAATCAATAAAAATTCATGCAATAATAATGAAAAAGAATAATTAATGTTTTTCTTTAATAATCTTATTATTATAGTATAATATAATATTGTTATTATTCTTTATACTTGCAAGTCTGCAAATTCATGCCTTACTGAATAGTGTTATTACTTTTTCATTGTATTTAAGAATTCAACCACCAATGCCAACAAAATAGTCAAAAGGATGGTGATGCTTTTGTTTGTGTTCCCAAAAAAGAAAAAATTTTCTAACCTTTTGGTGGGTTGTTTAGTTGTATTATTATGGAGTCTTATTCAATTGTTCTACATACTATGCTAGAGTTTTTAGTAAGTTTTGTTTTACCCTTCTTTTTTATCTTCTTGAGTATTAATAGCAAAGAAAAAGTGATTAGAAAACAAAGTAGAAGTACATCTTTACATGATTAACATGATTGTTGCATCTTAGTAATTTATTAAAGCTAGTAGAATCCCATGAATGGTTGCTTCACTCTTCATTAAATAATGAATAAGATATATGCTTATGGATGTCCTTATCCAACACATGATACTATAATTGCAACATAAATATAATGGTTATTATTATTATTTTTCAAAAAATGCAAAAATGATCACACTAGAAATCAATTATTGCTTAAGTTGTGAAATGACCTACAACCTAACCAACCAAACTCTTTTTTCCCATTGCAAATAATTGGGAAGAAGAAATGTCTCAAATGAGTTTGGATCCACAAGCATGATGCAGCAATAAATTGTGCTGGAAGACTATAAAATATATGCTACATTTTCTGTGATATATATATATATATTAACATATTTATAATTCATTTATTAAGAAGTTTGATAGAAAGAAAATGTGTCAGTTTTTTCAGGAAATCCAAGTTAAGAAAGTGGACCTTTTCTTATTTGGTTTATCTTTTAAAAATTAATAATTTAGAAAATCATTATTTTTAAATGAATTTTAATCAAGATATTCTCTTAAAATTAATAAGAGGAAAGAAAATCATACTTTTTGAATTAAAATAATTTTTTACAGAAAAAATATCGTATTATTTTATTCATTTTTATTCTTTATAAAATGCATCTGTTTTGATTTTGGTTTACGAAAAAAAAAATGTTTTTTTTCTTATAAAATTAACAGTTAACATTTTTAGTTTCTAATATCATTATGACAATAATTAAGTTTTTATATATTGAACAAAGTGTTAAAATAAAATTGAAGTGATACGTACTAGTATTGAAATATTATATTCACATGTATTATTAAAAAAACTCTTAAAAGTTGTAAAATAAATATAATTAATCTATCTTAAAACAAATATTAGAGAATAAAAATGATGATTTAAAATTTTGAAGAATATGAACGTGGATTAAAAAAATATTTACCTTTTATAAGGATTAAAAAATGATTTGAAATTTTACAAAAGAATGAAAACAAAATTATAGAACCAAAATCTAAACTTACTAATTTTAACAAAAAGTAGAAATAAATTAAAACTTAGAACAACGGATTGCTTTTGATTTCTAGAAAATTTATAAAAATATTTCTAATATTTCATACTATTCAAATGGAAATTTAGCTATGAAAATTGATGATTTTCAGAAATAATGATTCTTGAATACAAAGGAATAATCCAACGCAAAAGAAAACAAAAAGTGGTATGAAAATGAAACAAATTGAATAAATTTAAATGGGTGATAACAGAAAAACTTTAGGGAGAAAAGTGTACAATCACTAAAAAAAAATAATAAGATCGTAGGTAAATTTCCCACCAACTTTTATTGATGATTAATTTTTCCCACGAAATTTATTCCGTGAGTAAAAATTTATATTAACCAGGACCTTTGAATGTTGAAGGAAACTTTTTATCACTGCACCAAACAAACAAATATGATAATGTTATGATTATTATTATTCTTATTATGATTATATTTATGATTATGATCATTAATAATAATAATAATAATAATAATAATAATATTATTATTATTATTATTATTATCATTAATATTATTATTATTATCATTTTTATTAAAAACGATAATAATAATAATATTAACAATAATATCAATAATAATATTAATAATATTGATGAAAAAAATAATATTAATAAGATTCATAATAATAATAATAATAAATTAATAAAATTTAAAATATTAATATTATTAATAATATTAATACGGGTAATAAAAATAACATTAATAATAATAATATTAGAAATAAGAATATTAATGTTAACATTAATAATAATAACATTATTGATAATATTATTATTAATTATAATAATGATAATAATATCACAAATATTTTTAATATAACTAAAAATAATATAAAAAAATATTAATAATATTAAAACTATTTTTCATATAAATATAAATAATGTTAATAATAATATAGTAATATTAAAAATATTTTTATTGTAAATATAAATAATATGAATAGAAGTATTGATAATATTCCATATATTAAAAAACATATAATAATAATACTAATATAAATAATAGTAATAATAATAATGTTATCAATAACATTAATACTATTTTGTGTATAAATATTAATAATATTAAAAACTTTAAAAATATTAAAAACAAAATTAATAATTTGAAAAAATATAATACTGATAATAATAATAATTATAATTTTAATAATATTATAACTAACAAT
>Ga0209489_108322_pt1 | contig 14300 bp, 12 predicted proteins | sample SiratrowhiteBW_FD_187527 | JGI IMG/M metagenome (GOLD analysis project Ga0209489, IMG submission 187527) | Root nodule microbial communities of legume samples collected from California, USA - Siratro white BW (SPAdes) (version 2) | ecosystem: Host-associated > Plants > Roots > Nodule | place... | reverse complement strand
GAATTTTATAAATTCATTCATATTTTTTTTTTTCATAATCTATTTTATAAACACTTCTTTTAAATGATAAAAAATTTAAAATATATATTGAATTTTTTCATTTAATGAATTCTATGGTTTATGGTTTAGAAAATATATTGTAAATATTATATGAGTGTATATAGTTTCCTATTTTCAAAGTTGTTTCAATTTCATAAACCAATTTTTTAAAATATTTTCACAAATATATAAATTAATGATTAAATTTATAAGATGTATTAATGAAATTAAATGTCGTGTTTATAATATAAAAATAAGCTTTAATTGTCTAAACTAATGAATGATAGTATTAAAAACCAACTTTCTCAGTTTCTTGATAAGTCTACACCTATAATTGCTCATTATAATGCAGCAAATAGAATTCTCAATTATAGTAAAGGAGCTTCAAGACAATTAGTGACTGACTTTAGCGTTTATCTTGAAAATTCCCTTCTATCCTGAAAATCAAAGAAGCTGAACAATATTAAAGATTTCATGTGAAGCTGAATACAAGGCAATGACCACTATTACATGTGAAATTCGTGTATCTTCTTCAAGATTTGAAAGTTCCTTTAGAGCAACAATCTCTTTTATATTGTGACAATGACTCAGCAACATACATGGAAACAAATTCGCAAATTCAGTGTTTCAGGAGCGTATGAAACATATAGAAATAGGTTGTCATATTGTTTCATAAAAATTGAAGAAGAGTCTCATCCATTTTCTTTCCATTTTCACCACAGAGCAACTAGCAGACATTTATATCAGAACATTAGGTTCTTAGTCTTTCAAGAATATTTGTTCTAAGTTGGGTCTACAATGCTTTAAGAAGGAAACTAATATCAATTCTATGATTTTGTCTTTATGACAAAATCAGATTGTTAGAAGGAAAGAAATATTAATTATTTGATTTTTTCTTTACCACTAAAATCAAAATATCATCAATTCTGTTTATTTTGTGTTTTATGACATTATCAGGTTGTAATATTTTTATTTATTTTCGTTCTTTAGCTATACCCATAATGGATACATTAGTATATATTCAGCTCTTTGTTCTTGATCAATAAATAGAAAAATAGAGAAAATATTTTCATTCTCATATCCTTTGTTTAGTTTTATTCATCTCTTTATTTTTATAATAAGTTATATACGTGATAATTTTTTTTCTTGTAATAAAGTTAGAACACTCCTAAAGTACTCCTAATTTATATTATTCTTTGCTTTTAAATAAAGAAAATTACCAATTTTTTTTCTAATCCTAGCTGGTCTATGCACCATGGTACCATATTGTGTGCAAACACGTCTATTTTGAGAGTTTAGGATTAAGGGAGAATAATCAAGTCAAATTTTGAGAGGGTGATTGATAACCGTGAATCGTACCTAAGCGAGTAAGTCCTTCATTTGACTCTCTCTTGTTATATGTATTTGTTTTTTTTTTTTTCTTAATGAAACACCATGCATTAATGAGACTCCCTTTTTTGTTGTTAATTTCTGCTTTAAGAAGACAGATAAATAAGGATAAGACCAGCATTGAACCATATCTCGAATGATAAGCTCATAGTCAGGAAATGTTGAACTTTTTTGGGCCACGCTTGGAAGCCATTAGTAGATGGTGAATGACAACTACACTGCATCTATTATGATATGCATCTATTATGATGTGATAAATAGTTGATATTGAATGGTTAGAGTGAGTGTTTACTTCCTCTTTTTCATAACTAAAAATATAATAATTTGAGGATGTTGGTTTATTATGATGTGATAAATAGTTTATGATTAAAGTGTCTGTTCATTTTATCTTCCTAATAACTGAAAATGTTAATGGCAGTGACCTGCAACTAGAACTTGATCATTGAATAGTTAATATTATATTATTAAATATTATTTTCTTTATTTATAAAAGTTACTATATTATTATTATTATAATAATCATTATTATTGTTATTATTTTAATTATATTTGTTAGAATATTATTATTTTTATTATTATTATTATTATTAGAAAATAATCATTATATTATTATTATTATTATTATTATTATTATCCCTAAATAGTATTATTATTATTTTAATTTAATTTGTATGAATTTAATTATAATTATTGTTTCAATAATTATTATTATTATTTAAATTAAATTCATATGGATTTAATTAAAATTAAAATTATTATTATTATTATTATTATGATATTATTTTATTTTAATTTAAAATAAATTTGTATGTTTTAATTTGTTTGTTATGATTTTACTAATTATTATTATGTAATTATTATTAATAATTTTTTCATTAATTGTTAAGTAAGTAAAATAATTAAAAAATGATGGTTCAAAGAAAAACTATTTTAATTAATATCTTTAATTGAAATTATTACCATATCATTTATATTTAATTAATATCTTTAGATAATTCTATCTTCTTGGCAGAATTAATAATTTTTTTTATTTTGAATATTAATGTGAAAAAATACATCAGAATGAAAAAAATAAAAAAAAAAAAAAGCCTATTTTCAATTCCTGTGGCACCCTTCCCCAGTTGCTTTTCATTGGTGTTATATATATATATACTTTCTTGTCAGATTAAACCCTAAACCAAAAAATTCACAACCTCATTCCTTTCCTCTCACCCTTATTTTGCTTCAACAATGATCAAAGGCAAAGACGTCTACGATGTAGTGGCAGGTATTGTGCCCCTCTACGTTGCTTTGTTCTTAGCATATGGCTCTGTCCGTTGGTGGAAGATCTTCTCTCCAGAACAGTGCTCTGGTATAAGCCGTTTTGTGTCGGTTTTTGCAGTGCCCTTCCTCTCCTTCAATTTCATATCCGGCAATGACCCTTACACCATGAATTTCAGGTTCTTAGCCGCCGACATTCTTCAAAAGGTTGTGATTTTGGTTGCACTTGTTCTGTGGAACACTTTCACAAAGTGGGGTAGCCTTAACTGGACCATCACACTCTTCTCACTCTCCACTCTTCCCAACACACTCATCATGGGGGTTCCTCTTCTCAAAGCCATGTACGGCGACTTCACAGCCACCCTCATGATCCAAATTACGGTTTTCCAAATTGTGATTTGGTACACTGTCTTGCTGTTCATGTTTGAATATAGAGCGGCTAAGCTACTCATTCTAGAGAAATTCCCTGATACTGCAGCTGCTATATCCTCCGTTAGGGTTGATTCAAACGTTGGTTCTCTCAGTGGCAGGGAGATTCTAGAAACTGATGCAGCAATAGGAGAAGATGGGAATGTTCATGTGGCGGTGAGGAGCATGTCACGTTCTGTGTCCGTTCCAATAAACGTCAATTGGACTGAGATCTATTCGGTGGAATCATATAGAGAACCAAGATTCACAAATTCAAACTTTAGTGCCACAGGTTTGCACCCGCATGGTCCCAAAAGGTTGAAAATGCATGAGAAAAGTTTTCCAAGAAGCAAGAGTGTTGGTGATTATTTGGTTTCTCCGTCTCTGAAACCAATAGAGCACAAGGAGACAGACAGTAACAAGGTTGATTGTGCAAGCGAAACTTCTGCATCAAAAGGTAACTTTTTCTCAGAAGAATCACATTTACACTTCTTTTTCCTACTTTCGTATATTTTTGGGTAAAAAAATATTCTTTTATTAAAATGAACAAATTGTGCCTAATAAGATTTCAAACTAAGAAAATAATATTTACACGTGACGTGACGCACTCAGTGACTCTGTATATTTTGTCTTTTTGCCCTTGAATCCTCTAAAGTTCTTAAAATACATTTTACACTGCATAAAGTTAAAAATGGTAGGATACATAAATACATTTTACTCTGTATTTATTAAACTTAGAAAAATAATCATAATTAAAAATATCTTATATAAGGATAATTAACGCAAGAAATATGTTGACTGTATTATTTTTTTAAATCTGCCCCGAGTTTTGACTCTTAGATGTGCCACATATGATATGAAAAAATGGCATCTACATAAATTCAATAAAGGGTTTTTAAATGTAATTGTTAATAGTATAATATCACCCCCATGATGTTGGTATATAATTTCAATTGTGTTTAATACCATTCATAATATTGTGATGTAATAGAATGTGTTATTAAAACAAACACATTCTTTTAAATGTAGTTGTGCATGAAGAAGTTAAAATTGAAGGTGGTAAAGATCCTGTATTGGGAATTCAGGACGAGAACAGTAATGGAGATTCAAATAGAAGACAAGAAATGCCTCGTGCTAGTGTCATGATAAAGCTTATTCTCACTATGGTTTGGAGGAATCTTCTAAGAAACCCTAATACCTATGCAAGTGTTTTGGGTCTTGTTTGGTCTCTCATATTTTTTAGGTATTTCTTCTATCTCTTTAATTTCTTTCTAATGTCTCTTTCTACATTGATGTATGTAAATCACACCCAAAAGTTAAAAATAAAGTAAAATAAAAGTAGTTAATAGTATATTATATGTACCATTCATCAATCATGGTTACTTGTGAACAGATGGAAGATTAAGACGCCATCTATAATAAAAGGATCCATAGAAATAATTTCTAACGCTGGGTTTGGAATGGCCATCTTCAGTTTAGGTAAGTCATATTTCAACCTTCTTTTTTTGTGACCTTACCTTGTTGGACATATTTACTTAATATCAAATGGTTTTATAAGGTAAAATTTGACCAGTTTTAGAAATGTAGTAGTTTCATAGTAAATTAAGGCATATCAAAATAATTGAAGTGTTCTTCATTATTTTTTTTATGATAATAAGTTGTAATGTGTGTGTCTATGGCCATCTTTACTTAATTAAACAGGTTTATCCATGGCATTACAACCTAAAATCATTAATTGTGGAAAAACTCGAGCTATAATTTCAATGGTAATTAGGTTCTTGGTTGGTCCAGTAGTGATTCTTGCAACCTCTAAAGCCATGAATATCAATGGAGTTCTTTTAAAGGTTGCAGTTGTTCAGGTGAAACAAAATTCACTTGTGAACTCTTGAAATTAACAACATTGAATTATTATTATTATTATTATTATTATTATTATTATTATTATTATTATTATTATTATTATAATATAGTTATTTGTGACACCATGGTGTAATTTTGTAGGCATGCCTTCCACAGGCTGTTGTTGCCTTTATTTTTGCCAAAGAATATGATCTCCATGCAGACATACTCAGCACAGCGTAAGTGTGTGAATTTATTTATATAGTAAAAATATACTATTCATCGATGGATTAAAAGCAACTATATTAAGTTCTAATTGAATTCAAAAATTTTGCAGGGTTAGCTTCGGAATGGTGGTTTCATTGCCCGTAACAATAATCTACTACATGATTCTTGGACTCTAAAACTTTTCTTAGAAAAATACCTATGTGTGTAGCATTTGAAGTAGTGTTATCAAATGAGAAAAAAAAAACATTATTAATTTTATAGAAATAATAGATCTAAGTGATACGTGGCTTAAAGTGTATTTTGAAATCTATTTTAAGAGATAAAACTTTTGTTTCAAACAATATAAGTTTGTACAATTGTTTAGTAATCTCACATAAAATGTGTTTATACATTTATAAGAAATTGTTTATAATGAAGTCATAAAATTCGCAAATTAAGTGTTATTAAATAACATCAATTGGCTGTTCAAAAAAAAATTAAATAACATCAACGATAATAGGAGACATTGTTTTAAAAAGAATACAGAGGATTTACTCCAGTTTACCATTAATTAGGACGTTATGTTTAACTATAATTGATAATTTAAAAAAAAAAACAAAAAGACAAATGTATTAAATTATTGCAGGTAGTAAAAATAGTTAATGAATATCATTTTTAAAAAGAGGGAAAGAATGAAAGTTAGAGAATTTTAATTATTTTTTAATTGAATTAATTTAATTGAACCAGCAATTCATCATTAGCAACTTAAGCTATCAGAACTTGAATCATAAAACACCAGAAACAAATGTCCTAGTCCTAAGTGTTGCAAAAAGTTTATAAAAATCTTAAATTTCTTGTAAAGTGATTAAAGTCTAAATTATCTAATTAGCAATGTGGTTTACCATACAAGATTTGACTACTAAAATTTATTACATAGTGTCACTAGTTATGTGTGACACTCCACTTAAGTCTCTTAAAATATTCTTATATTTTTTTTTTCTATCTGCACAAAAACCTAAATGTATTATACCTTTACTTTCAATATTCTACCTCATCACAAAATAAATTTTACGCTTTCATTATTTTGACTTACTATAAATGCATTTTATACATTATGAGTCAAATCATAAAACTATTTTTTTTCCTTTCAATTTGCTATATGCATGTGAGCATGTAGGTTTATTTTTTAATAATGTATCTTTATCAAAATTAAATATGTAAAATCGTCAAATTCACTTCTGAGAGCTCAAGATAAAAATAAAAAGTGGAGTATCACTCTTACAAATGTATCTTACAAACTTAAAATTTCATATATTTAAAAGTGAAGTCATTTAAATTCTAAGTCATTCGTATTTCTTCAATCTAACTACATTCAAATGAACTTCAAAATAAAATTCCAATTCTAGAACTCCCTATCCTCTTAACAAAAAATCAAGAAAGAAGAAAATAAGAGAATGTTTAAAATTCAAAATTTTTAAAAAAATATCGAAAGATCTACTTGGTTGAATTTGGGTAGTGCATTTCATGCTTGCACATGTTTCTCATGTCTTCATTTGAACATGCTTTCCATGCCTCTCTTAGATACTCCTTTGGTCAAGTTTGAAATCTTCCATTAAGGCTTCAATTTGGGTCCACATGATGCTTTTTTTCTTCTTTTGTTCTTCCACTCTTTTGTCTTATTTTGGCCACTCCATATACTTTTACCGTCTTGAGAAAGTCCAACTAATCCTATTTTTAACATTATTAATTGCACTTGAATTTAAAAAATAAATTATAAGAATTAAAGTCTAAAGAATATAAAATAAAAAAAACAACTATTTTATTGAGTAAAAACATATTGTTTCGTTTCTAGTTTTTCTTTTAATAATTATATATTCTTACTCATTTTTTTCATTTATGCTCTCATCAAAAGTGAATTATGTCCTTTCACTATAAAAAAAATTATGTAATAACTAATTTAAAGATTAAAATCAATTTTTTTTAGTTACTAAATTTTCTTATTTTAAAGATTAATAAATTAACTTTTAAAATCAAATTTTCTTGTTCTTAACGAAAATTTGAAAAAATAATTAAAATCTTCTGATGTGACAATGTTAAGAATATTTTGGGTTGAGCTTTCTCTTTCTTTCTATCCTTATTGTCCTCGACATAACAATAAATTGGCATTGGAAAGAAGAATATATGTCATATTGAAATTGGAGACTATCTACTTTTGAGTACAAATGTTTTTCCATATATGATCGAGGAGAACAACCTGAAACATCACATCTTATCTTACTGACACCAGACTATAATTTTTATTTAAGTGGTAATATTTTGATATTATTATTTATTTTGACATTATTTAATATTGATATATATTATTATTTTATTTATATATAATATTTTTTATTAATAAAATACAGAGTGAAATAGAATTATAATATAAACAGTGATATCAAATTATTATTTTTCATAATTTCTAGGCTGCTATTTCCGACGCTGTGTATTTTCCAGAGAATATAATCTCCACACAGACATATTAATTGCGTCCTTTATAAATTAATAATAATAGAAAATGCAATTTTTGGTGTGTGAATAACATGCATCAACATGAATTATTAAAGAAATTTCTAAATTTTGCAGGGTATATTGGGATTGGTGGCTGTGTTTGCCATAATAATGATAATAATATACTTCACACTTCTTGAACTGTAATAATTCGTCAAAATCCAATTTTGTATGCGCAGCAAAGTGCATAAAAAAGTATTTCATATAAAAAGTTGACTCTGGCCTTCAAATACTTCAAGTCTAATAGATAAGTTGATGGTGGCTTTAAATTCAGTTATGTGACGTCTCTTAATTAGTAAAAAATAGTTATTTTTATTTGAATAATAAAGAAGGTCAGTAACATGCAGAAAGTCTTCAAGTGTGTGTCCATTGAATTTGAGTTTTGTGCATATGGTTGAAATCTGTTGGGGTTCCAACGCATAGTGGCTATGAATGGCAAACTGACAAAACATAAATCTAATACTAATTCTAAAAGTTGATTTTGTAAAATTGAATGACACTTAAATTCCTCTTTCTCATGACAGGGAATTGAGCCTGAGAAGCATATCAGCAAATTCAAAAGAAACATATGGAAATCTCATACACATCAAAATCACTTACCAGACAAGAACTTCTTCTTTAACAAGCCTATGATTTGATTCCTGCATACCGCATTACCGTACATGTGGAATTTAATAATCTTTTCAATCAAGAGGGTCATTCTCAAAGCAATGTTAATGGCTAGAGAACAATCCGATTTCACCACCGACTGGTTGAATCCATAGTTACCATACATGCTTATTAGAGAGGGTAATATATCAAACGTTTCTGCATATTTCTGCTATGTCCCCAAAAATAACATACGGATCTGTTATTTGCTGCTAAGGATGCGAGTTTATTACTTTAATGAAGAAGTTCAGAGACAAGTAATTTGTAACATCGTGCAACTATTGAGGTTGCCGAGATTCTATTCACACAGCACTACAAAAGTCAATGAAAATCAATACATGAGTACAGTATCCAATAATGAGACGTAATTAACTATTGTTGTTAATTTCTGCTTTAAGAAGACACGTAAATAAGGAGAAGACCAGCATTGAATATTTCAGTATTTTCAACTGGCACCCTTCTCCCACCAGAAGTTGCTTTTCATTGGTGTTATATATACTTTCTTTTCAGATTAAACACACCACAAAATTCACAACCTCTTTCGTTTCCTCTCACCCTTATTTTGCTTCAACAATAATCAAAGGCAAAGAAGTGCACGATGTAGTGGCAGCTATTGTGCCCCTCTACGTGCCTTTGTTCCTAGCATATGGCTCTGTTCGTTGGTGGAAGATCTTCACCCCAGAACAGTGTCTGGTATAAGCCGTTTTGTGTCGGTTTTTGCAGTGCCCTTCCTCTCCTTCAATTTCATATCTGGCAATGACCCTTAAACCATGAACTTCAGGTTCTGATGCTAATGGAAGACATGCTGCGAGGAATAGAGTTAGGTCTTATGAGCTTGAGACCATGGAATCTTCAAAGGGTGTTGATTTTGCAAGCCAAACTGGTGCATCAAAAGGTAACTTTTTCTCACAAGAATCGCATTTACACGTGACGACGCATGCACACTCAGACTCTTGAATTCTGTCTAAAGTTCTTAAGATATATAAATACATTTTACTCCTTATTCATTAAGCTTAGAAAAATAATCATGATTAAAAGTATTTTATATAAGGATAACTAATGCAAGAAATATTTTGACTGTATTCTTTTCTAAATCAGCCCCGACTTTTGACTCTTAGATGTGCCAGATATGATATGGTCAGCCTATACTTTATATATATATATATATATAAAGGGTACCAACCTCTTACATAAATGTAAATTCTGTTCATAGTTATATATAGAAATTAGCAACAGGAGCAGTAGATGTAAATTAAAAACATTCACATTACATTTTATAATATTATAGATGCTAATTGATTGATTGCTAGATGCACATTACATGTGTTTAATTATGTACTCAAATTCTGATAATTATAAAACAAGATTGTTATGGTAGAATAGATTTCTATATATAAGAGATAATGTCTCACCTTTATTAAATTTGTTATTTGTTGAAAAAAACGACATATTACATTTTACTAAAAAAATGTCACAAAACTAGTTATTAAATTATATTTTTTATCTATGAAATATTATATTATATTTATATGAATGTTTCTTGGTCAAATATATTTTATAAATTAATTTTAAAGCAGGTAATAACAATTAGAAGATTTTAATGCATATTTTAATATATATATATATATATATATATTGAATTTTATAATATATGGTTATACTTTATTTAGTAATAAATTATATACATATAAAGCCAATATAGGTTTTAAAAAGCCTATAGATTCAAATTGGCTGTCTAATAACAATAAATTTATTTATCAAATATAATTTGTAGTGAAATTAGTCAGCTTAAAAATTAAGATATGACTACATATATGTGTGTGAAATTTATCAATTCATTCATATTATATTATTATTATTTTTTCATAATATATTTTATCAACACTTCTTTTAAATGATAAAAAAAATAAAATATATATTGAATTTTTTCATTTAATGAATTCTATGGTTTATGGTTTAGAAAATATATTGTAAATATTATATGAGCGTATATTTAAGTTTCCTATTTTCAGAGTTGTTTCAATTTCATAAACCAATTTTTAAATATATAAAATAATGATTAAATTTATAAGAAGGTGTATTAATGAAATTAATTAAAGGTGTTGAAGATCCTGTATTGGGGACTCAGAACTATGGAGATTCAAATAGAAGGCAAGAAATGCATCCTGCTAGTGTCATGATAAAGCTTATTCTCATTATAGTTTGGAGGAATCTCCTAGGAAACCCTAATACCTAGGCAAGTGTATTGGGTCTTGTTTGGTCTTTCATATTTTTTAGGTATTTCTTTTATCTCTTTAATTGCTTTCCAATGTCTCTTTCTAGATTGATGTATGGAAATTACACTCAAAAGTTTTAAAAAAGATTAAAGTATTACTAATAGTGTATTATATATACCATTCATCAATCATGATTGCTTGTGAGCATATGGAACATCAAAACGTCATCTATAATAAAAGCATTCATAGAAATAATTTCTAATGCGGGGTTGGGAATGACCATGTCAGTTTAGGTAAGTCTTATTTCAACCTTATTTTCTCTGACCTTACCTTGTTGGACATATTTACTTAATATCAAATGGTTTTATAAGGTGAAATTTGACCACTTTTAGAAATGTAGTAGTTTCATAGTAAAATAATTAATACATGTCAAAATAATTGAAGTGTTTTGATTATTTTTTTTATGATAACAAGTTGTAATGTGTGTGTCTATCACCATCTTTACTTAATTAAACAGGTTTGTCCATGGTATTTAAACCTAAAATCATAAATTGTGGAAAAACTCAAGCTATAATTTCAATGGTAATTAAGTTCTTGGTTGGTCCAATAGTGATTCTTGCAACCTCAAAAGCCATGAATATCAAAGGAGATCTTTTCAAGGTTCAGGTGAAACAAAACTCACTTGTGAATTCTTGAAATTAATAAGATTGAATTATTATTATTATTATTATTATTATTATTATTATTATTATTATTATTATTATTATTATTATTATTATTATTATTATTATTATTATTATTATTATTATTATTATTATTATTATTATTATTATTATTATTATTATTATATATTCAAATTCTATAATATAGCTATTTGTGACACCATGGTGTAATTTTGTAGGCATCTCTTCCGGAGGCTATTCTTCCCTTTGTTTTTGCTAAAGAATATAATCTCCATGCAGACATACTCAGCACAGAGTAAGTGTGTGAATTTATTTATAGTAAAAATATATTATTCATCGATGAATTAAAATAAACTATATTAAGTTCTAAATGAATTTCAAAAATTTTGTGGGGTTATCTTCAGAATGGTGGTTGCATTGCCCGTAACAATAATCTACTACATGATTCTTGAACTCTAAATTTTTTCTTAGAAAAATACCTATGTGTAGCATTTGAAGTAGTGTTATCAAATGAGAAAAAAAAAACTTTATTAATTTTATAAAAATAATATATCTCAATTATATAAGTGGATTAAATTGTATTTCACAACCTATTTTAGGAGATAAAATATTTGTTTCAAACAATATAAATTTGTAAAATTGTTTAGTAATCTCACATAAAGCGTGGTTGTGCATTTATAAGAAATTGTTTATAATAAAGTCATAAAATTTGCAAATTAAGTGTTACTAATTAACATTAACGATAATTGGTGACATTGTTTTAAAAAAAATACAGAGGATTTAGTCGAGTTTACCATTAATCATGACGTTATGTTGAACTATAATTGATAATTTCAAAAAAAATAAAAAAGATAAATGTATTAAATTATTGCAGGTAATAATTAGTTTTGAAATTTTTGTAAATTATCATTAAGGAGATGTTGAATTGAATTAATTTAATTGAACCAGCACAATTCGTCATTAGCAATTCAAGCTATCTAAATTTGAATCATAAAACACCCGAAACAAATGTCCTAGTCCTAAGTGTTGCAAAAAGTTTAAAAGAATCTTAAAGTATTGACCTCTATATTTCTTGTAAAGCGATACAAGCCTAAATTATCTAATTAGCAATAATAATTAATTCCACGTAAATGTATTTTTTATCCTCTCATTTGGAAATTAAGACAACAATGCGTTTTAGCATACAAGATTTGGCTACTAAGATTTATTACATAGCGATCACTTATTATGTGTGTCGTACTTAAATCTCTTAAAATATTCTTATATATTATTTCTATCTACACAAAAACCTAATTGTCTTATACCTTTACTTTAAAAAATTCTACCTCATGACAAAATAAATTTTACTCTTTCGTTATTTCGACTTACTTATAAATGCATTTTATACATTATGAGTTAAATCATAAAACCTTTTTTTTTTCCTTTCAATTTGCTATATGCATGTGAGCATGTAGGTTCTTTTTAATAATGGATCTTTATCAATATTAAATATTTATTAATAAACAATAATAAATATGAATCTTATTTTGTTATATAAATTATTGTTTATTTTTAATTTCTGCTTTAAGAAGACACGTAAAACCAGAATTGAATATTTCTGTATTTTCAACTCCTTTGCCACCCTCTCCCACCAGAAGTTGCTTTTCATTGGTGTTATATATACTTTCTTTTCAGATTAAACACACCACAAAATTCACAACCTCTTTCGTTTGGTCTCACCCTTATTTTGCTTCAACAATGATCAAAGGCAAAGACGTGTATGATGTAGTGGCAGGTATTGTGCCCCTCTACGTGGCTTTGATCTTAGCATATGCCTCTGTCCGGTGGTGGAAGATCTTCACCCCAGAACAGTGCTCTGGTATAAGCCGTTTTGTGTCGGTTTTTGCAGTGCCCTTCCTTGCCTTCAATTTCATATCTGGCAATAACCCTTACACCATGAACCTCAGGTTCTTAGCCGCCGACACTCTTCAAAAGGTAGTGATTTTGGTTGCACTCGTTCTGTGGAACGCTCTCACAAAGTGGGGTAGCCTTAACTGGACCATCACGCTCTTCTCACTCTCGACTCTCCCCAACACACTCATCATGGGGGTTCCTCTTCTCAAAGCCATGTACGGAGACTTCACAGCCACCCTCGTTATCGAAATTACGGTTTTCCAAATTGTGATTTGGTACACTGTCTTGCTGTTCATGTTTGAATATAGAGCGGCTAAGCTACTCATTCTAGAGAAATTCCCTGACACTGCAGCTGCTATATCCTCCGTTAGGGTTGATTCAAACGTTGGTTCTCTCAGTGACAGGAAGATACTAGAAACTGATGCAGCAATAGGAGAAGATGGGAATGTTCATGTGGCCGTGAGGAGCATGTCACGTTCTGTGTCCGTTCCATCAAACTTCAATAGCATTGAGATCGATTCGGTGGAATCAAATAGAGAACCAAAGCTGACAAATTCAAATCTTAGTGCCACAGATTTGCACCCACATGGTCCCAAAAGATTGAAAATGCATGAGAAAAATTTGCAAAGAAGCAAGAGTGTTGGTGATTATTCGGTTTCTCCGTGTCCGTCTCTGAAACCAATAGGGCACAAGGAGACAGATAGTAACAAGGCTTCGCACGAGTTTGTTCCAAGAGCACCGTCACCAACTTCTGATGCTAATGGGAGACATGCAAAGAGTAATAGAGTTAGGTCTTATGAGCTTGAGACCATGGAATCTTCAAAGGGTGTTGATTTTGAAAGCAAAACTGGTGCATCAAAAGGTAACTTTTTCTCACAAGAATCACAATTACACGTGACGCATGCACACTCAGACTCTTGAATTCTGTCTAAAGTTCTTTAAGATACATTACACTACATAAAGTTAAAAATTATAGGCTATATAAATACATTTTACTTTTTATTTATTAAACTTTAGAAAAATAATCATAATTAAAAGTATTTTATATAGGGATAATTAATTCAAGAAATATTGTGACTGTATTCTTTTCTAAATCAGCCCCGACTTATGTGCCAGATATGATATGGTTAGCCTATACTTTATATATATATATATATATATATATATA
>Ga0209489_108315_pt1 | contig 14323 bp, 6 predicted proteins | sample SiratrowhiteBW_FD_187527 | JGI IMG/M metagenome (GOLD analysis project Ga0209489, IMG submission 187527) | Root nodule microbial communities of legume samples collected from California, USA - Siratro white BW (SPAdes) (version 2) | ecosystem: Host-associated > Plants > Roots > Nodule | place: USA... | reverse complement strand
AAAAAAAAAAAAAAAAAAAAAAAAAAGTGAAAAGAAAGAGACAGTTACGTGTTCCAAGTTGAGACTCCAAGTTCAGTGAGTCTGGACTGAGGTGGATTCTTCTCTATCTTCACTCCAAACACCTCATAGGTTCTCATTTTGGTTTCTTTAGGCAAGAGTGCTACAAAGAAGAGGGAGAGAAGCAGAGGAACAAGAACAAGAAGTGACAAACGCAACACAGAAGGCTTCATTGCTTTACCAATTGTAGTTTCTGTGTTTCAACCAAAAGTTGTGTTCTGAGAAAGGAAAAATTTCCACTAGAAGTTAGAGATTCTAATTGGAAAATTTTCCACTTTTTCTCATGGCAGAATATTTCAATAGCCATTTGGGAACTTTTCTCTATAAAGGAAAATTTTAGACATTATTACAAATGATGTCAGTGCGGATCAAGAGTAACATAGTAAATCAAATATTAAAAAGTACTTTATTTATTAATAATATCAAAAGGAATATACTATTTATTTAATAAATAATATTAATTTGCATGGAAATAAAAATCTTTTTAAAAGGTAAATAATAATTATGAAAATCTTTTATATCACGGTACACTTGTTATTAAATTGTTATATCAAATTGCCAACTTTTATAATGATTATTTTAAAATTATACTTCTTATAATTTTGATTCATTTTCAATTAAATTTCTACTAAAATTTGGTGTTACCTTAATTGTTAAAAAATTATATTTTATATTAAGTTTGTATTATATAATTTTATTTATCAGTGATCATGACTTTATATCCTTATTAGTTATGTTCAAATGAAAAATAAAAATAATAAATAATTAAATGTTAAGTTCATAATAAATTTAGATATTTTTTAATTAGAGTTTCTGTCAAAAAAAAAAATATTTTATCAGATGTTGAAAATGTTTATATATTTTTAATTGATAATTGAATCGCTTACATCAATTATGATAAAGGAATTTTAAATAAAGTAATCATTTAATTTTACACTTCAAATAAAACATATCTTTTTAATTAATAATTGGGTCTCTTACATTAATTAAAATAAAATAATTATTTAATTTTACATTTTAAATAAAATATCACAAATTTAGACAATTAAGAAATAAGTTGTAAAACTTTAATAATGTCATTTTATGTCTTCATATATTAATTTAATTTTTGTTTTAAATTTAATTAAAAATGACAAGACATAATATTTTATTTATAAATAATTAGAATTTTAAAGATTTGTTTATAAGTTAATGGTTTGCTTGATACTACAAAATTATAGACTGAATGAATTTCTCACGTTACTCTATTTCTGATTTTGCTGTTATTTCTGTTTCTATTTTTTTATTGTATTTTTTTCTGCTTTTTAATATTTTTGTGCCACCCCACATTTTCTTTGCTTTTGGTGTTCCATTCCCTTGTTTTTTTTGTTTTTTGTTTTATCTTCTTTTTAGTTAGAATTTTTAGGGTAAAATCCCTAATGAGCTAGGCTCTGAATTTTTGCCTTTTTTAGTTTCTTTTTCTAAAATACCAGGATTAGAAATAAAATAATGATACGAAAAAAAAAACCTAAAATGTATGTTTTTAAATATTTGAATTTCTTATAAAAAAAACTAACATTTTATATTCATAGATATGTAATATTAAAAAACAAATTTAAAGATTTATATGTTCTCTTTAATTTTATTGTATATATTTTTTTTTTACACATTGTTTTAAAAAAGCTTTTTGATCCTTTTCATTTTTTCTCAAATTTACTTTGTCGTCACTTTTATTAATTGAGTAAAATTTTCTTTTTTCAAATCTATTTATATGGATGAAATTAAATGTTGACAAAATAAGAAGTTCATCGTTACACTATGGAGAAGTTGGAGAAATGGAAGATGGCTCTTCATCAATTAGCTAACATGTGTGGCTTTCATTACAAATATGGATACACACCTAACCAAGTTTTTATTATTCTTTATTTCATTAAGTCTCACTGCTCCTATTAAAACTAGCTTATACAAAAGTTCAAAATCTGATTTTGGAAAAGTTAAATGAGAAACTTTTACAAATTAACTTGCACATAAGATAGTTTTAATTTATAGAGAAGTTTATTTCGTTATTCTTTCTTATTTTCTCATCCTAGAAATACGTAGAAATTCATTCAAACATTCTCTAAAACTTGTGTTTGGTTCCTGGTTTCTTCAAAATGTGAGAGAGAAATCACATAAACACGGGTTAGAACATCTCCAAAGCATCATTCTTTCCTACATACTTGAAGATAAGAGACTTATGTTTACAAAGAGCAGCAAGGATATACAAGACACATAGACCCAATTCATCCACACAAGACCAGGAGTATGTCACTCCAAAATCATACAATACCTTTACCCTTGTACTAGTTATAAAACATGCTAAACTCTAAATTCTAAACCCTAAACCTTAAAACATACATTCATTGAATGTGATCTATCACAATGAAAACATCTAGGCCTATTTGACTGATGTCGATAAGTCTGTGGTAGAGTTGCTCCTGTCCCATGTTGATGAGGTCTAACATAAGGTTGATAGCGTTGTATGTTGACTTTCTCACTAGAAGCTCCTTCTTCACAAGTCCTGATCACCCTAATACCACCCTTCTTTAGGGTCTCTATCAACTTGACTTTTTCCACCAAAGCAGGAAATTCTTATACACATAGGAGCCACAATCTTCTTCAGTTCATGTCTAAGGCCCTCTTCATACCTCCTACACTTCCAAGCCTCAGAGGTAGCTTGGGTGTAGAATCTGCCTAAGTATTTAAACCTAGCAACATAGGCATTCACTCACATCTCCCCTTGCTCCAACCTGAGAAATTCAGCTTCCTTGGCAAATATTGCACTATATGGAATGTACTTTTCTCGAAATCTCATTTTAAAGCTCTCGAGTTCAAAACTTCAGCCTTGGCTTCCATTATCTGCTGAGCTCCCATCAACCAAAACTCTGCTTCCCCAGACAGCAGATATGTTGCAAACACCAACTTCTTATCCTCAGGGCAAGAGGTGGCCCTGAAGATCTTCTCCAATTCCGTGATCCAATGGTTGGCTTGGTCAAGAGTAGCCTTTCCACTAAACTTAGGCGGGTTGTACCTTAAAAACTCCGCTAGTCCCATTTGCTCTTGTGGGTGATTGACTGTGGAAGTGGTTGCAGCTGCTCTAAGGGCATCCAATTGATGCATTGTGGCCTGGAGGTTCAGGGCCATAGCCATATTCTGTTGAATTGCATTTGCCATCATCTCAATAGCTCTAGCAACCTGATTCATCTCCGAAGAAGGTGGAGGCGGGGAAGGAGGCCTAGGAGCCATTATGTATGACACACAAAAGACTTAGAAGAAATCTCTATGGCTCAAGACAACTATATAATCTACAATAATAAGACGTGAGAAAGAAAACCGAACTAACACCATCCAAACTTATAACAGGACAAGCGACACATAAAAATCCTATGTCGAAGTTCTGAGATTCATAAAATAAGATCGATATCTCAAATTCACTTAGAAGTTATGTATATCAATACTATCAAAATATTTATTATAAAGAAACACTTTACACATTCTAATTAACGTCTAACATCAAATTTCATACAAAATCTAATAAATCAATCAAAACATAACTTTTAAAGATACTCTAAACATGAAACCTTAAGATAGAAATTGATCTTGATTGAGTCATAAGTGTGCACTCTCACTACTTTATCAAGATTCTTTTTCCTTTTTAACAATGTCATACTCATTCATCGCAATCAACTTAACTCAAATACAATCAAAACTTAAAAAAAAATCAATGCCAAACATCCAATCTAGAATCAATTCGCCTACTTCTCTACACTATATTTCAACAAAATCTACAAGCATAAGAAACATAATAAGCCCACTACCCTAACGTCATTATAAGGATGAAAGCTCCGATACTAAATGTAACATCCCAAATTTTCATCTATGGACAAATGTATAATAAGAAATTCCTATTTACATGAACTTTTCATTATAATAATAAAATATGATGTCATTTTACCAAACCATAAATACAAAGCACATGATTAACATGGGTATCATATCTCTGAACATAGTATTCGATATTGTTTACCAATGGTCCACTGGTCCCTCATTCTGTTCAATATCGTGAGAGAAAATGTTTAGCAGAACATGAATACGTTTGATACTTTATTTCAAACTAGAGCTCGCCAACAACTATCAATACATCATTACTAACATTAACAATGGTCCTATGAAACACCTAATAGGGTAATAGAAAACTTACTAACTAGCAAATATTAATCATTTATTCTTTGCCTAAAAAATATAGAAGACTGAAATTAGATAGCAATCAGAAAAGGAGTCAAAACTGCAACATGATTAAATATGTCACTATCAATTTCATCACTGCTCTAGAGCTAACCATCATAGAATTCAAGGACACTCAGTTAGCTCTGTCAAATTGATGAGGAAACTATGATGTTTTTAGTTGTCTCTATATAGACACGTTTGGACAATACAGTCAAGTCAGAACTATTGCTACACTAAACAGTTACTTTGTTCACTTCAGTTCCTACTATACGATCCCTTTTGTTATGCAAGTAACTACTTATCCCTGTTTGAATCAAGTTTTCAAAAAATACTTATAGGAGAAAGATACACGAATTAAATTTCTTCTAAAAGTTCAAATTAACTTGTGTATAAGTTAAATTTACAAAAAAAAAAAAAAAAAAAAAAATCATCTATCAGTGTTTATTGAAAAAAGTTTAATTCAATATTTATTTCCTATTTTCTTATCTTATTAGTGTTTATTGAAAAGTTTATCCAAACAAGGCCTAAATCAGGTTCATTTGAACAATAAACTATCCAAAAAATCTTAAGAAAAAGGCTTATCAAGGAAAGGCCTGAAAAACTTAGACCAAAATACATATTTGCAGACCTTAACAATGAAATATAAAATTTCCCATGTCAGAAACATTAGTTACATTACATAGAAATCATTATAAACAAAACCAAGCACAATCCTTTGGTATCCCAGGCTGAAAAAGATCAAGCAATAAATATGTGAAATTCAGGGTAAAAGTGAGAAGAAGAAGAAGAGGGCAGAGAAAAGATGCGTACTTTGGCCATTGCCTAATACCAAGTTGAGTGAGCTTGTCTTGGGGAGGGTTCTCTTCAATCTTAATGCCCAATTCCTCTGTGAAGTTACTCATTTTTTTCTCTCTTTTAAAGTTTTTGCTCAACTGATATTATATAACACTGTGGTTTGGTTAGGGTATGTTTTACAGGAGATGAAAGACAGTGTTTGGTTTCTTAGAAAAGAGTAAACTCTGATTTTAGTGTGATTAAGAAGTCCTTCTGCAATTTTTTTTTTTTTAATTTAACTTATAATTAATTTTGTATTTTTTTTTTTAAATGAGTGATGCTGTACTAATTTCTCTTAATAACATATAGAGATGTCAGAAAAGGATAATAGTTTTTAAAATCAAATAATATCAAATCAAAATTATTGTTATTTTAATTTATTAAAATGTAATTTGATATAAACGTAGTTTAAAAACTATAAACCTACTTAATTGTAATATTAAAATAATTGAAAAAATACCGTTTTGAAAAAAAAAATAGTTTTGTTAATTTCAAATAATATGATAATCATGAGTGATAATTTAAGATCAAATTTAGATATTTATTAACTTGAATAATAATTGTTGGAAAGATGATGGAATGAACAATCCATATCTACTGCCAACACGTCCTAAAAATTAGAATATGTTGAATAAAATTCTTAATTAATTAATTCAAGACAAAACGCCATGCATAAATAATTAAATAATTAAAAAACAGTATATAGATTAAATTAAAAACATAGTTTCAGAAAAGATATTGTAGTTTATTCTATCTTAAACGTGTACATATAAAAAGAAAAGTATATAATAAATATTATCTGTAATTTGAAATTAGGTTTTTAAAATATATTGTATACTAAAGAATTTTTTAGATAAATGTGTAACTGCATCGTTTTATATTTAATACCTAACAAAAAATATGATAAAAAAAACATTTACATAATTTTATATTCAATACATTATTTTTATATCACAATTTATTTTAAATAAATATTTTTATATAAATAAAATTCTAAATAATATAAAAATATAGACTTCCTTATAAAAATAAAATAGGTTGATGGCAGAGGAGATGACTACAAGGATATCAGATATGAAGTAGATAGTCATAATGATTCAAAGGGTAAAGTTGAGACAGATAAGGATTGCTATGGTATGGTAAGCAGCAGCAGCCACTTGAATTGGAAAGAATCAAAGGAGTAAATATACATTGGAAGGAGAGAAAAAGGGGATTTGAGAAGTCTTAGATCAGTACATTACAAGATTATTTCAAGCCCTGCTGATCCTAGCTATTGTATTGATTTTAATTCCTTTGGTATTTAACTAACACAAAGCAGAAAGAAGTAAAGATTGAAAAGATTAACAAATCAATGCAAGAGCTACAATCCTCCTGAATGCTGACCCAATCTGATAACATGGTGATGTAGATATTCCAAGAGGGAAACACCAACTTAATTGCAGCATGTTCCATCATTAAGTTGTATGTTGCAGGGGAGAAATTTTTATTTCATGTCTACAGAATCACTTTTCTCTCTACAATGAAGATCACTACAGTTAGATTTTATGTGAGTGCCAACTACTACTAATTGAAGGGTTGTGAACGAGGGAACTTTTCTATGTTTGTGACTGGGTAGAAAGTGTAACTAGCCATGTACAAAAGGCTCGTCTGATTATATTGTAATTGTGACAAAATAAGTTAACACATGCATTGATCTTCCAACATAACTTTTCACTAGTTTAAGACATTTTACAAACTGACGAATCAAAGTTATCTAACAAACCTACTTGCTCTACTATTGGCTTTATATATCATGTACACTAACATTGGATATATGGGAATCTAGCACCTAAGTTAATAAATCAGGCATTTACTGTTGAAGTTGATTTCAAGGCCTCCCCTTCTGGTGGATCATTGAATGCGTTTTTCATGCTAGGATTACGCAATATGCATGTATAATAACCGACAAACATAGTCTGCACGTTCAGATTACATCATGCAATCATTCTTGCCTCCTCAGGGTCCGGAATTATAACGTCAAGCCTCATCATGGCCTTGTACTCGTCTGGTATCTGTGCACCGGCTTGCATGCACACTTCAACCACAGCCGGAGCTTTCCCGTAATATCTCCTAAGTGCAGATGCCAAGGGAGGCCCATTAGGGTCTCTCACATGCCACACGTAATTTGGAGGGAAAACTTCATCCACAGTAGCATCCTGCCAACCATGCTTCCCATCCCTCCACTGGTGCTTAAATTCACCACAAAGCTTAGCATTGTGGCCCCATGGCCCCACATGAACCTCAGTGCAATAACCACACGCTTTCACAGTGTACTTCCTCATCAATTTCCTGACACCCTTTTTTACAGTTTGATATGCGGCCATTGTCTCTTGGGCAATATTTGGTAGATCTGACAATGATGGTCGAGGAAATCGTTCAAAAGCTCTGTAAGTATCGAAGTCATTGAGTGAAGAGGGGTCCGCAAAGCGCCATGGTTTAGGTTCCTCTAAATTTCCACCTCTGTCAATTACTCTCTTCCCTATCATCCGTATGGGATTGGTCCTTCGGCGTGAAGGATATTCTGGGATATCAACACCAGCTTGTATGCATAGCTCAACAATGGCTGGAATCCGGTCATATTCAAATCGTGTGTCATGCTTAATCCGCCTACCAAAAGGGTCAAAAAGATGATAAGACTCAATTGGGACAAGTATATCATTGACAGAACCCTTTACCCAGGAATGAGCACTCCGACGCTCCCTACCATGAGGACCAGAGCAATCCCGAATGTGATGACCAGTTTGAGCTACATGAACTTCTGAGCATTCGCTGCATGAATTCAATTGGTAAGAATATAACTCTTGAATCAACAAAACAAATGCAAAGAAACTAGGACATTCAACAAAAAAATATAATATAATCTACCTACAGCCATGTACAGGAATATGATGCAAGAGCTGCGCAAGACATTTAATCAAAAGCTTCCAAGCTTCAAATACTTCATAGGCAACAGGAACTAGGTCTGGAACAAGCAATCCGTTCTTCGGAGGCTCAAGAGGTTTCTCTATTCCCATCAGTGCAAGTTTCTTGTCCTCCCTTGCAGCCTGTGTGATTTCCTTAAAGGGAATAGGGTAAGGTTTTTTCTTATTCTTAGGTAAAATTGGCGGTAAATCCTCATTTTGTGGTAATTCTTTTCGTCTCCACACAGTTTCTTTGCTTTTGGGCCTTCGACTGGCACAAACTAAAACTCTCGGCATTGTTGATCTACCTTTGCAAAATTGTTGGCATTTAAACTGCAACATAAACAAAACTAAACTGTAAATTCCAACAAGGATGTTTGGAAAGAAAAAACAAAAGGACAATAATATATTTAGAAGACTTGGACAGTACTTTCTTCAATGTCAGACAAAGGATAACAGCAAAGTCCTTCAGAATTTTCTATGGCTAATGAATAGGAGTAAGGCCACAATAAACTATTAAGAAGAACACAAAATGGATTTCAAGAAAATTAGACTACATAAAATTTGAGAATCTTGCCAACTAGAGTTACAAGCAGGCATCTGTTATATATATCACATAAGCGACTAGAATCACTACATTAGAAACGAATCATATTTTGTCAAAGGTTTATACCGAAGAACTTCATTGCAATTCACACTTGGAAGTTGGAACTAGTAGATTACCAACATGAAGGGGAGACTTAGTATAATTAACGTGCACAGGACCTAACCTTTTATTCCCCACGATACCAAAAATTGTATGGAGATTAACAGCATTTCTAGTTAGATAAGAGAGTATTACAACTCTGCCTTTAAGCACTAGATTCAAGTTCAATTGAGGAACAACAAATTGCATTGAAGAACTAGAAAAGATTAAAACAAAAAGTGAAATACTGGGACATTCCTTGAAACGGCATAGAAGGTATTCCGGGAAATTCTGACAGTAATAGCAACCAAGAACTACATCTTGAAGATAGTACAAAAATCACTGATCTGCAGCTAATGCTTCATAATCATCTCAATAGTCCATAATAACCTCAGAGATAAAAAAATCCACCACCACCACAATAAAAGCCAACCAAATAAAATAAAGATGTAGTGTAGTCTTCAGATTACAGAACTCCAAAAGACATTGAGATTGAAATCATTTCTAAGTCACACACATTAGGAAAATCTAATAATAATATCATTGGCCAGCCAATATCAATAATTAATTTAATGTGACGCTTATATTTCCTTTAGCAGTTCTTCCCCACGCTTGTTCACATAATTCCATTTGAGGACGAACCAATATGATTTTGGAAATGTGTAAGTTATTAAGTAAAAATAAATGAGAGAAAAGCAAATGCAACCTTCAACCCAAGACAATATGAGTTAGAAGATAGATGGGGCCAGATAAACTCCACACTGGAGGAAAAACCTGCAGATAAAAAAAATCACTTTAAAACAAGATAGAGAGTCGTTGTTGCTTCCCTTTTCGGATGGTGTTCAAGAATATTGTTAAAAGTACTATATCATAAAATTAAATTAAGAGAAAAAGGTAACTCACAGTTATGAGAAGGTTCCCATAATGCAGATGAAAGTAGCGGCAACCCCATGTATGTTTGTTCTCTGTTCCTGTAGGTCACTGCAAACAAGAACAAGAGGTGCTTCGGAATCAAACAAAGCTGTATTGGCAACAAAAAATCAACACAGGAGGAAGGCAGGGAAAAAGAAGATAGATTTAGTGGAGCAATTCTTTGTTCCTTTTTAAACATTAAACAATTTCATTTGCACCTATGAAATTTCCTAGTTCCTTCCTAGTAGCCTGTGCTTGCCAAAGTATAATCTCTGTTTTAGATATATTTATAAGAGATTGATTTGTGTCCACTACTATTCGGAATCCTGCACACCATTAGTAGGGTACTAGTTGCGTATGACAGGCAAATTTAAGTTAATCTCAAAATGCACACAACCATCGAACAATGAAATTAATCCGTGGCTATGCATATTTTTTATGGTCTATATGAAATACTTGGGTCCTAAACGATTCTCCCTCTCATCCTACTTACTTCTATTAAGAAGAACTCATACATGACAACGATTACATATAACAGGAATTCGACTAGTCAAGACAACAATACTGATAAATCAGTTTGATTGATATCGAACTCTTTCCTTTTCGTGAATGCCCTTATCAAACAAGTTGTTCGTCAAAAATTATGCACAGATGAATTTTCAACTAACAAAACCCTAGAATCATAAATTTTTGGTGCCATCAGGAATAAAATTGCTGAGGAAAAGGAAAGTCAGGGGTTTATTATAGGACCAATTTTCTTTTCTTTAAGCCAAAAACATTTCACCTCCTTTTTTTCTTTCTAGGTTATTCCTTTCCTTCTCTGTACAATCAATTTCTTTCAAAATCCCTACCATTAGTATAGCAGTGAACACAATTGCTGTATTAAAGCATGTTTCATGCAAATGTTGCAATGATTAAGAGCAATTCCCCATTATCATTTCCTTTTTTGTTTTTTCACATTCGTTGGGCATCAAACTCTTATCCCATTCTCAAAGCTATTTCCTGGTTAGAAAGAACAACAATAAGATAGGTATCTGTTCTGGTTCAAAACAGTTACTTTAAGTCAGGAAGTTGAAGCGTCATTTCCCATCTGAGATGCGTTCTATTTACAGGGAGTTTCTTCCTTCTTAGTGTTCGTTGGGTAGGTAAGTTAGATACTAGAAAACTTTATCGCTCGAATACTGAAAGTTTTGGTAACACATTGTAATTCCCAACAATCTTGCTAAACTTGGTGAAGATAATGCCTTAAAATCGACATGGTCATTGCCTAATAGCGCCGCATCGCCTAAAGAGCAATGATTCTTTATTTTTACTTATGCTCTAATTCCTCAATACTATTAATCTAGCTAGACTTAACGAAGATGCTAAGGATCGACATGGCCATCACCTAACAAGTGTTCCTACGTAACCTTGTCACATCACCAAAGGAATAATGTTCCTTTGCTTGGTACTTATTATTATGAGCTGCCCTTCATGCATTTGGGCAGCCATAGCTGTTCCCAAGTCCAAGAAGATACAGTATCAAAAGAAATTTCAAACTTTGGATTGATAACTAGGGTCCTGCACGTGTAATAATAGTAATGATGATGATGAATGGTATATTTGGAAAATTTACTTTATAAGCACACAGAAACATAAAATAAAATAAACATTTTCCTGTAAACTAAAAACTAATTTACACATGTAAAATGAAAAAAAAAAAAAAAAAAAAAAAAAAAAAAAAAAAAAAAAAAAAAAAAAACATAGTTTCTCCAAAATCCCATATATGACTTTGATATAAGCTTATAACAAAGTCAGTTTCATTCTTCTTTTTGAATTTTCTCTGCCAAATTTATCTATGAAGTAGTTTTCTCCCAACATACCGGTACCGTCCTACACCAAGCTCAGATTGTTAAAGTACATTAAAATTTAGTAGAGACTCTTTTAAAATCCTAAACTTCTGGGACGTTCAGAGATTAATCGGGCAACTGTTAAATGTTACCAGAGATAGAACCTTAAATTGTTCCCACGTAGGTGGTTTGTCCAATGTTAAAAAAAATAATAAAATGAGTAACATACAACCTCTGGGTCTCACTTCTAAGAGCAGTAAACCCAACCCAACTATTTTCCTCACACTGGCATTTTTACAAACATCTTACAGGCTTATACTAGAAATGTTTGTCTTCTTTACTTCAAGAATTTTCGAATTTAATCCATGACAGAATGCTCCACGATTTGACCTCAACCGGTGCGATCAAAACGCTACCGTTTCTTAGTTCCAATCATGGGTATGAAGAAAGATAAATAGCCATACCTCAGTCTCTCGCCGCTTCTTCTCTATGCGCGAAACAGAGCACATATGGCACTTTGCAAATGATATTTCGCTCATAGTTTGTAAGTTTCTTTTACTTATATATTTATTAATTTAGAGCATTCTTTAAAGATATTTTAAACATCATTATATAAAAAAATTTGAATTGTTTAGCATTATTTTTTTTTAAATTTAATGATTCTTTGAACTAAATTCAATATAAATTATAATATTAAAAATATACTTTAAAATAAGTTTTCTATGTATAATAATTCAAACAATTTATAAATTTCAAATAATTTATAATAGTTTAATTTGATGTAATTTAGTTCATTTAAATTATTATATAATTCAATTTAATTTTTTTAAACTATTTTTAACATTTTATAGTTCATATACTTTGCCTCCTCGTAACTAGTGTATAACTTTTTTTCATAGTTTATTATTATTTTTATTGTTTAATCCCTATTTATTGTTTCACTCGATATAGTTTTTCCCTTTAACATTACACTATTTATATTATTATACATTCTTTAAATATTGGTATTTTACATATTAATGTGGAATATAGAATATACAATCACTTTAGAAGAAATTATCCACTGTGTCCTTCATGTTTTATAGTTTCTCTTGGTCAACAATAGGAAGCCATAATTGTAGCATTTATCTGTTTCTTTTTGCATCTCATGGATACTTAAACAGTGCCCACAAAATGTTTGATAAAATGACATTTCTTTCAATGCAGTCAGCTTTAGAGAGTTCATATGGAAGATATAATTGATCAATATGGTAAGTGAGATTAAGTGTATATCATATATTTAAAGGTAAATGGGAAAAGTGAAACAAGTATACAGAGAATAACACCTTTACCAAAAAACTGGAATATACTTCATAGATCTTATTTCATTTAACATTACAGGCATTGTTCATGAATGTTAACAGCCTCTTGTTTCATTCTCATTCACTATGAATATCAACTTGTAGATTCATTCAAAGTTATAGTGCTTGTTAACTGCAACTGACACATCCCAAGTGCAACTCATCCCTTTTGGAAACACAACAAAATCACCAGCAGCAATTTCCACAGACTCATTTTCCCCAGTTGGGGTAACCTTCACTTTTCCTTCCAAGAGATAGCAAGTCTCCTTAGACTCATATGTCCATGGGAATTTGCTGGGAGGGCAACTCCATCTGTTATACATCATAATGTCAGTCACATAGAGAGAAAGAACTTCATAAAAGAAAGAACAAACATGTAATTGAAGAAAATGTAACTGCTTTATCTTGAAAGTTTGAGGCCCTTTTGATATTGCATTGGAAAATCAATTCATGAACTTTCCAATGAAAAACACATGGTTGAAACTAATCAATACATTGAATAATGCAAGATAAATTTTATAAATATCAATTCTTCCCAATTTTAAAACAAATGACCCTAAATCCAATTTATAAAGTAAACAAAAACATGTACATTCTTCAAAAGGTTTATTCACCAATCTCGATTCATGGTCTCAAACTTACAATGTCATCCATGATAATGACACAGGTAATTACAAAAAAAATCTCATTTAACTTCTCTAAAACTACTTTTTTCCCTTTGAAAAAAGTTTAATTCAATCTTTCTTTTGTATTTTGTTATCTTATTAGTGTTTATTGAAAGGTTTATCCAAACAAGGCCTAAATCAAGTTGATTTGAATAATAAACGATCCAAATCGTCCACACTTCCATTCAGATTATACCATCTGCTACACTGTTTCAAATACATCAAGACATGATGAGAAAACCTTTACAATGAAATATAGGTAAACCTTTCCCATGTGAGAAACATTAGTTACATTACATAGAAAACATCATAAGTAAAATCAGGCAAAATACTTTGGTATCAACGCTGAAGAAGATCAAGCAATAAATACTTCAAATTAGGGTAAAAAATGAGAAGAAGAAGAAGAGGGTAGGGAAGAGAAGCGTACTTTGGCCATTGCCTAACACCAAGTTGAGTGAGCTTGTCTTCTGGAGGGTTCTTTTCAATCTTGATGCCCAATTTCTCAGTGACGTTACTCATTTTTGCTATCTTCTAAGGTTTTTGCTCAATCACTGTGGTTTGGTTAGGGTATGTTTTACAGGAGATGAAAGACAGTGTTTGGTTTCTTAGAAAAAAGTAAACTTTTATTTTAGTGTGATTAAGAAAACTTTCTGCAAATTTAAAAAAAAAATAACTTGTAATTAATTTTGTATTTGTCTTTAACATGAGTGATGCTATCAGGAAATGATTATAGGTTTTAAAATTAGATAATATCAAATCAAAATTATTGTTATTTTAATTTATTAAAATGTAATTTGATATCATCAGTTTTAAAATT
>Ga0209489_108314_pt1 | contig 14326 bp, 14 predicted proteins | sample SiratrowhiteBW_FD_187527 | JGI IMG/M metagenome (GOLD analysis project Ga0209489, IMG submission 187527) | Root nodule microbial communities of legume samples collected from California, USA - Siratro white BW (SPAdes) (version 2) | ecosystem: Host-associated > Plants > Roots > Nodule | place... | reverse complement strand
CAGCTCGGTCTGCCGTCCCTCATCGGGCTGCACCGCCATCTCAATCGTGCTTGACGAACCGCCGTATACGGAACCGTACGTACGGTGGTGTGGGAGGGGGAAGCCGCGAGGCTTCCTCCTACCCGATTGCCCTGCTTATCCGTATGGCTCGCGCATGCTCCCCGAGATCGTCACCTTCTGGCATGGCCCGATGGATGCGCTGCGCCAGACATGTCTGCGCTCGCAGCTCGCTGCCGGCCACAAGGTCACGGTCTACAGCTTCGACACCATTCCCGGCCTGCCCGCCGGCGTTGCCAACGCCGAGGCCGAGGCGATCCTGCCGCACGCATTCTCCGAGCGGTTGCGGCCGCCGCAGCCTGATGGAAGCTGGCGCGACTGGACCACGCTGCAGTTCAGCGACTTCTTCCGCATGAAGCTGATGGCGAAGGGCCTCGGCCTCTGGCTCGACGCCGACGTGCTGCTCTTGAAGCCCGTCGAGATCGATCCGGCAAAACCCTATTTCGCCTGGGAGCGGCCGCGCCAGCTCGGCAATTCCGTGCTCTATCTTCCGCCCGAGCACGGCATCGTCGCCGCCTTCGAAGAGCTGATGCAGCAGGAGGAGCTGACGCCGAACTGGCTCTCGGTGCGCCACCGCATCACCTTCATGATGCGCCGCCTGCGCGGCGGCTCGAACCGGCTCTCGGACATTCGCGTCGCGATCTACGGGCCCGCGGCGCTCACCGCGCTCGCGCGCCGCACCGGTGAATTGCAGAACGCGTTGCCAAAACAGTCGTTCTACGCCGTGCATGCCGAGCCAAAATTGTTCTTCGACCCCTCGAGCTATCTCGGCCTCGTCACCAATCCCGAGATCATCGGCCTGCACATCTCCCCCAAGGGCCGCGGCGGCGAGAAGCCGATTCCCGGCAGCCTGTATGCGTGGGCGGCGGAGCGGTTTAGCTAACTGTCGCGCAAGAGATGCGCTGCAGCTCGCAGGCTTTTGGAGCGTCCGAGCAAACGCCTCATCCTTGGGCGACCGCTTCCAGCGGTCTCCTCAGGATGAGGCTAACGGGCATAGGAGCCTGTAGAAACCGTTGCCGCACACTCCGTCCTCATCCTGACGGTTATTGCGCGAATGCCGCGACGCTGGAGTCGCTCGGCCGTGCCGATCTCGTGCCGCGCCGAGATCGTGCGTGCTCAGGATTTCCCCATCGCCGCGATCGCATCCGCGATCTCGATCGTGCGGCGGGCCATGTCGGCGTGCAGGCGCTCCACCATGGCGCCGTCGAGCCGGATCGCGCCGCGCGAAGCATTCTCCGGCAATTCGAACGCCGCGATGATCTTTCGGGCGCGCGCGACTTCTTCTTCAGGCGGGGTGAAGATCGCGTTGCAGGCGTCGATCTGTGAGGGATGGATCAGCGTCTTGCCGTCGAAGCCGAGGTCGCGGCCTTGCGCGCATTCGGTGGCGAAACCGTCGGAATTGGCGATGTCGCTGTAGGGGCCGTCGAGGATTTCGAGGCCATGGGCGCGCGCCGCCAGAATGCAGTGGGTGATCATCGGGATCATCGCGGCGCGGCCCGGCAGCATCCGGATCCGCGTCTCGCGCGAGATGTCGTTCGGGCCGAACACGAAACCGGCGAGGCGGGTCGATGGATCGCGGCCGGCGGCGGACAGCTCCTCGGCATGGAGCACCGCGCGCGCGGTCTCGATCATGGCCCAGACTTTCACGGTCGGCGCGGCGCCAAGCTCGGCCAGCTTACGGCCGATCGCATTGAGATCTTCGATGCTTGAAACTTTTGGAACCAGGATGCCGTCGGGCGATGCCTTGGCGGCCATCGCGACGTCATCGGCCCACCAGGCCGTGTCCAGACCGTTGGTCCGGATCAGGATCTCGCGCTTGCCGAACCCCTTGGCCGCAATCGCAGCGGCGATCCCGTCGCGGGCCATCGCCTTGGCTTCGGGGGCGACCGAGTCTTCCAGATCGAGGATCAGGCCGTCGGCAGCCAGATTCTGTGCCTTTTCCAGCGCGCGGGGGTTGGATCCGGGCATGAACAAATGGCTGCGGCGCGGGCGGGTCATGCGATCGTTCCTTCCGGTTTCCTCGTCTGTCTTCTGACCTGAGCCCTAGCACTTGGCATGCCTATTCGAAAGGCTTGTTCGGTCCCGGGCTCTATGGTTAGGCATAGGCCATGACGACATTCCCGAAGCATTTGCTGGAAGGCTACAAGGCCTTCGCCACCCAGCGGCTGCCTGCCGAGCAGAGCCGCTACCGCGAGCTGTCGGTGAAAGGACAGTCGCCGGAAGTGATGGTGATCGGCTGCTGCGACAGCCGCGTCTCGCCCGAGGTGATCTTCGACGTCGGCCCCGGCGAATTGTTCGTCGTCCGCAACATCGCCAATCTGGTGCCGACCTATCAGCCCGACGAGAGCGCGCATGGTGTCTCGGCGGCGCTGGAATATGCGGTGACGGTGCTGAAGGTGAAGCACATCGTGGTGCTCGGCCACGCGCAATGCGGCGGCATCCGCGCCTTCGTCGACAAGATCGAGCCGCTGACGCCCGGTGACTTCATCGGCAAATGGATGCAGATGTTCATCAAGCCCGGCGAAGTGGTCGAGCAGCGCGAGCACGAGACCATGGCGCAGTTCGTCGAGCGCATCGAGAAGGCCGCGGTGTTCCGCAGCCTGGAGAACCTGATGACCTTCCCGTTCGTGCGCAAGGCCGTCGAGAGCGGCCAGATGCAGACCCACGGCGCCTATTTCGGCGTCGCGGAGGGGACTTTGTTCGTGCTGGACAAGGCAAGCAAGGAATTCAAGAGCGCGCGCGGCGAGGCTTGAGCGGCTTCGTATACTGCCGCATCAAACGAGATCGTCGTCCCGGACAAGCGCAGCGAAGCGGAGCGCAAATCCGGGACCCATACTCCCGGGACCAATTGAGGCGCGAAGGCGTAACTCCGGGTCCCCGTAACCACGTCTCCCTTACGCCGCCTTCTTCTTCGCGGTGATCAGCTTGCGGTTGATCAGGACTTCCGCGATCTGGATCGCATTGAGCGCGGCGCCCTTGCGCAGATTGTCGGACACGCACCAGAACGCGAGACCGTTCTCCACCGTCGCATCCTCGCGGATGCGGCTGATATAGGTGGCGTCCTCGCCGGCGGCTTCGTATGGGGTCGCGTAGCCGCCGGGCTCCTGCTTGTCGATGACGAGGCAGCCGGGCGCCTTGCGCAGGATCTCGCGGGCTTCGTCCGCGCTGATCGGATTCTCGAACTCGATGTTGACGGCCTCGGAGTGGCCGACGAAGACAGGCACGCGCACGCAGGTCGCCGAGAGCTTGATCTTGGGATCAAGGATCTTCTTGGTCTCCGCCATCATCTTCCACTCTTCCTTGGTGTAGCCGTCTTCCATGAAGACGTCGATGTGGGGAATGACGTTGAAAGCGATGCGCTTGGGGAATTTCTTCGCGACCAGCTCGTCATTGGTGTAGACGGCCTTGGTCTGCGAGAACAGTTCGTCCATCGCGTCCTTGCCGGCGCCCGACACCGATTGATAGGTCGAGACCACGACGCGCTTGATCGTCGCCTTGTCGTGCAGCGGCTTCAGCGCGACCACGAGCTGCGCGGTCGAGCAGTTCGGGTTGGCGATGATGTTCTTCTTCTTGAAACCTTCGGTCGCGCCTGCGTTCACTTCCGGCACGATCAGCGGCACGTCCGGGTCCATGCGCCAGGCCGAGGAATTGTCGATCACGACGGCGCCGGCGGCGCCGATCTGCGGCGACCATTCCTTCGACACCGCGCCGCCCGCCGACATCAGGCAGATGTCGACGTCGGAGAAGTCGTAATGCTCGAGCGCTTTGACCTTGAGGGTGCGGTCGCCATAGGAGACCTCGACGCCGACGCTGCGGCGCGACGCCAGGGCCACGACCTCGTCCGCGGGGAATTTGCGCTCGTCGAGGATGTTGAGCATTTCCCGACCGACATTGCCGGTCGCGCCGACGACTGCGACTTTGTAACCCATCGTTCACTCTCCGATGAAAAAGCCCGTTCCTGAAGCTGACGCTTAAACAGGAAGAGCAGCGCTTCTATGCGAGAACCGGCCTCAAGACAACGTGGGACCATGCCTGAAGGCCGTGGATGCAGTCGCCTGAGGCCAGCACGGCCGTTAGCCCTACCCAGATCCAGCTGGCGCTCCTGGCCGTTGCCGACGAGGTCGTCGGCACGCTGGCGCGCCTGATCGCCTATGTGGGGGCGCTCGCCCTGCTTGCCATCCTCGCCGTCGCAGCGCTCGGCCAGCTGCCTGACTTGCGCAACGATGAGCCGGCGGACAAGCCGGGCTGGAGCGTGGCCGACCGCTCGCATCCGGCCTTCGCCGTCAGCCGACACGATTCATCAGATAAAACAGCATCTTACACCATCCTCAGGCATCCCGAAGGCGGCCGCAGGGACGTGCTGCGCTGGACCGACGCGGCGGACAAGCCTGTAGCCGAGCTCGAAATCTACCGCCAAGGCGCCGAATTCGACGTGACACGGCCGGCGGCCGCGGGTCTGGCCGCCCAGATGGGGTTGGGGACGGTCACCCCGCTCGAGCAGGCCGGCCTGATCGACACCAAATTCGGCCCCGTCGCGCTGTTCCGGCCAACCGGCACGATCGAGGGTGCGCAGGGCTGCCTCGGCTACCTCAAGCGCAGCGAGGAGCCGGGCTTGCAGATCTCCGGCTTCTCCTGCCAGGGCGACAGCCTTCCCGCGACGCGCGCGGCGATCGCCTGCACGCTGAACCGGCTGACGCTGCTGACCTCGGGCAACGAGCCAAAGCTGGCGGAAATGTTCGCCCGTGCCGAGCTCAAGCGCCGCTCCTGCGATTCGCGGGGCTCACCGGACTGGCTGCTCGGCTCCGCCAATGCGCAATTGCGCGGGACGCTTTGACCGGCATCAAGCTCAAGTGGCTGGTTTGCATGCAACTTTTGCCGGCGCGCACGATTATTCCGCGTTGGTGTGACCCAATAGACCTAGTTGCGGTCACCCCGGGCGCGCTAGTATGGGGTGAAATCGACTGGCGGCTTGCCGCCTGAAGGGGACGTGATGAGCTCGAAATTTTCTGCGGCGAACAAATTGGCGACCTGGCTTGCGGCAGGCGCCGTGATTGCCATGTCCGTCGCGACGCCGGCCTCCGCCGACACCAGGACCAAGCGCTATGACGAGCGCGGCCGCCCCTACTATGGCCCGACCGGCCCCAACGCGGTCTATCAGCAAGGCCGCACTCGCATCTATGTGAGCAAGCGCTCCTGGCTCGACGGCGGCACCGAGGTCAATCCGGGCGACCGCAAGTTCACCGACTACGCCTTCCCGCCGGCAGTGGGCTATCCGTCCTTCGCGCGCGAGAACCTCAACCGCCCGATCGACCGTCAGCCGCTCTCGCCCCCGCAGGATGTCGGCGGCTATCCGCAGAACTTCCCGCTGTACTGAGCGGGCTGATCTTTCCGAATCAAAATGGCCGGGCTCGCGCCCGGCCGATTTTGTTTTTGCGAGATGCCGTAGGCCACTCCTGCCTCTCCATCGTCATTGCGAGCGCAGCGAAGCAATCCAGAATCTTTCCGCGGAACGATTCTGGATTGCTTCGTCGCTTCGCTCCTCGCAATGACGGCTGAGACTATGCGTTCGCTGCCGGATCATAGCGCCGGCAAAATTCTTCGATCGCCTCGGAGCGAAAATCGGCGAGACGCTCGAAGATGAGCGCATCCGGCCAATCCCACCAGGCGATGCGGCGCAGGCTTGCCGCAACGGCATCCGGAAAGCGTTTGCGGATGGGGCGTGCGGGAACGCCGCCGACGATGGTGTAGGGCTCGACATCACGGCTGACGACCGCGCCTGCGGCAATCACCGCGCCGTCACCGACGCTCACACCCGGCAGCAAGATGGCGGCGTGGCCGATCCAGACGTCATTGCCGACGATGACGCGATCGCCGCGGCGGCCTGCGAAGAAGTCGCGATCGCGCGTCGCCGACGCCTCGTAATATTCAGGGCAATAGGTGAAGCGATGCTGGGACGGCCTGTCCATCGGATGGTTCGGCGCGCCGATCCGCACCGCATTGGCGATGGCCGTGAACTTGCCGATTGTCGCATCGGCGACGTCGCAATTCTCGCCGAGATAGGAGTAGTCGCCGAGCGAGGCATATTCGATGCGGGTATGGCTGAGGATCTCGCAGCGACGCCCGATCTGCGCCTCGCGCTGGCGCACCGTTTCATGGATGATGGTTTCCGCGATCTTGGGGCGGGGTGAGGCATCCATGAGGGAGCTCCGATGGCAGGTGCGTAGGGTGGGTTAGCCCTGCGACTGCGCGAAGCGCATTTCGCAGTGCGTAACCCACCACTTTGATTTCCGCGGAGACAGAAGAGGTGGGGTGCCGTGCTTTTGGCTACGCGTGCAGCTTCTGCAATTCCTTCAGGATCGCTTCGCCCATCTGCGTGGTCGAGGCCGCCGTGGTGCCTTCCGACTTGATGTCGGCGGTACGCAGGCCGCTGGCGAGCACGGCGGCGATCGCGGCGTCGACCTTGTCGGCGAGATCGCCCATGTCGAAGGAATAGCGCAGCGCCATGCCGAAGGACGAGATCATCGCAATCGGATTGGCGAGGCCCTTGCCGGCGATATCGGGCGCCGAGCCGTGCACGGGCTCGTACAGCGCCTTGCGCTTCTTGCTCTTGACGTCGACCTCGCCGAGCGAGGCCGAGGGCAGCATGCCGAGCGAACCCGTCAGCATCGCCGCGATGTCGGACAGCATGTCGCCGAACAGGTTGTCGGTGACGATGACGTCGAACTGCTTCGGCCACTTCACCAGCATCATGCCGCCGGAGTCAGCAAGCTGGTGCTCGAGCGTGACGTCGGGATATTCGCGCTTGTGGACCTGAGTCATGACCTCGTTCCAGAGCACGCCCGACTTCATGACGTTGCGCTTCTCCATGGACGTCACCTTGTTCTTGCGCTTCCTGGCAAGCTCGAAGGCGACGCGGCCGATGCGCTCGATCTCATAGGTGTCGTAGACCTGGGTATCGATCGCGCGCTTCTGGCCGTTGCCGAGATCGGTGATGGTCTTGGGCTCGCCGAAATAGACGCCTCCGGTGAGCTCGCGCACGATGACGATGTCGAGGCCCTCGACCGCCTCGCGCTTCAGGCTGGAGGCATCGGCCAGCGCCGGGTAGCACACGGCCGGGCGGAGGTTCGCGAACAGGGCAAGATCCTTGCGCAGGCGCAAGAGACCAGCTTCGGGGCGCACCTCGTAAGGCACCGCATCCCATTTCGGGCCGCCGACTGCGCCGAAGATCACGGCGTCGGCGTCCTTGGCCTTGGCCATGTCGCCCTCGGAGATCGAGACCTTGTGGGCATCATAGGCCGAGCCGCCGACGAGGCCGGTGTCGGTCTCGAACTTGGCGATCCCGGCCGAATTGAGCCAATCGATCAGCCGCTTCACCTCGCCCATCACCTCGGGGCCGATACCGTCGCCGGGGAGCAGCAGCAATTTGTGGGTCGCCATGGTCGTTCTACCTCCGTTGCGTCATGGCCGGGCATAGCCGGCCAAAGGACGGCGTCGCTTCCGCTCGCCTATGTTCCGGCCATCCACGTCCTTGGCTTGCGGGGCGAAGAACGTGGATGCCCGGCACAAGGCCGGGCATGACGGCATCTCGTGAATTTCGGCCGGAGTGCTAGAGCGGCGTTGCGCGCTTGGCAAGACACCATTGCCGCGCCGCGGCTGTGCAAGACCGGCAGGGCCTGCCACAGTGCGGGTTGCCGGAGTACCCCTTGCACGCCCCTGACCGTCCCCCGAACCCGCATCCTGCGCGGCTGATCCTGACCCTGTCGCTGGCGGCAACGGTCGGGCTCGGCATCGGCCGCTTCGCCTATGCGCTGGTGCTGCCCGACATGCGGGAGGACCTTGGCTGGTCCTACTCGGCGGCCGGTTTCATGAACACCATCAACGCCGTCGGCTACCTCGTGGGCGCGCTTGTCGCGTCCCGGCTGATCCAGCGCGTCGGCTGGTCAGCCGCAATCCGCGGCGGAACCCTGGCCTGTGTCGCCGCGCTCGCGACCTGCGCGCTATCAGGCAATTTCGTCGCGTTGAGCCTGGCGCGCCTCGTGCTGGGCCTGGGCGCAGCGGCGGGCTTCGTCGCCGGCGGCGCGCTGGCCGCGACCATTGCGCAGTCGCAGCCCGCGCGCGCCAATTTCCTGCTCAGCCTGTTCTACGCCGGGCCGGGCATCGGCATTCTATCATCCGGGTTGATCGCCCCGTTCACGCTGCAATATTTCGGACCCGGCTCGTGGTGGATCGTCTGGTGGGCGCTGACGCTGCTGTCCGTCGCGATGACGATCCCGCTGTTCCTGATCCGCATCGAAAGCGGCGCGCGTTTCTCGGAAGGCAGTCACGCATCGTTCGCGATCCTGCCGGTGCTGATCTATCTCGCCGGCTACTTCCTGTTCGGCGCGGGTTATATCGCCTACATGACCTTCATGATCGCCTATGTGCGCGACGGCGGCGGCGGCGCCGCGGCGCAGGCGGCGTTCTGGAGCCTGATCGGTCTGTCCGCCTTCGTCACCCCCTGGGCCTGGCGCGGTGTGCTGGCGCTCGACCGCGGCGGGCTCGCCACTGCGATCATCCTCGGCACCAACGCGTTGGGGGCCGCCCTGCCGATGCTCGGGCATTCGCCGGCCTGGCTCGCGATCTCGGCGGTCGTGTTCGGCGTCGCCTTCTTCGCCGTGGTCGGCTCAACCACCGCCTTCGTCCGCTTCAACTATCCGCCCGAGGTGTGGCCGACCGCGATCGCAGCGATGACGATCTCGTTCGGCGTCGGCCAGACGCTCGGCCCGATCGTGGTGGGTGCGGTCACGGATGCGCTGGGGAGCTTGAGCTACGCGCTGAACGTCTCGGCCGCACTGCTGGCGCTCGGGGCGGTGGCGGCGCTGTGCCAGCGGAAGGTGGGGCCGGCCAGGCAATCGGTGCCGTAGGGCGAGCAAAGGCGCGAAGCGCCGTGCCCACCATCTCCTTCATCATGGATGGAATGGTGGGCACGCTTGCGCTTTGCCCACCCTGCAGCGGAGCTAGCTCCCGCTGAACGAATTGTATCCCTGGTCTTCCCAGTAACCGCCTTTGTAGTCGTTGGTGACTTCCATCGAGACCACGTATTTCGGGTTCTTGAAGCCGAGCTTTGTCGGCACGCGGATCTTCATCGGGAAGCCGTAGGCGCGGGGCAAAATTTCGTTCGCGTATTTGAACGTCATCTGCGTCTGCGGATGCAGCGCGCTGCGCATGTCGAGCGGCGAGTTGTAGCCGTCCTTGTCGGCACACTGGAACCAGACATATTTCGCGCGCGTGTCCGCGCCGATCAGCTTGAGGAAATCGCGCAAGGGCGTGCCGGTCCAGCTGCCGATCGCGCTCCAGCCCTCGACGCAGATGTGGCGGGTGATCTGGGTGACCTGCGGCAATTGATAGAGCTCGTCCAGCGTCCAGGACTTCTTGTTATCGACGAGACCGCGCACTTCGAGCTTCCAGTCCTTGCCGTCGACATCCGGGGCATCGTCGAGATCGTAATAGGCGTTGAACGGGAACGGCTTCGTGATCGCGCTCTCGGGGAAGGTCGGCGCCAGCGCATCGGGATTGAAAACGAAGGACTGCACGGCGTCGTTGAACTTCGACACCTGCTTCAGCATCTCCTCGGCCGAGGAGGAGTCGACGACGTCGCAGCCGGTGAGCAGCGTCAGCGCGCCGAGGCTGGCGCCGCCCGCGATGAAGCGGCGGCGGGTGAGATCCGGCATCGTCTTGAGGGAGTCCTTGATCAGGAGCCGCTTGTCGACGCCGGGGATCAGGAATGAACGTTTGCCCATCACAACTCTCCTAATCAGCGCCCGATGATCATCGCGCGCAGGCTCTTCGGCACCAGCAGCGCGAGCAGGACGTGGATGACGAGGAACGCGCAGATCGCGGCCATGCAGAAGAAATGCACATAGCGCGCGGTCGGATAGTCGCCGAACAGCATCACGAGGTAATACAGCTGCACCGGCTTCCACATGCCGAGGCCGGAGAGCACGATCAGCACGCCGACCACGATGATGCCGGCATAGAGCAGGCGCTGCACGTAATTGTAGACGGTGAGATCGTCATGACCGAGCTTGAAGGTCAGGGCTGCCCTGACGTCGTGAAGCACGCCGGATGGCGTGATCGGCAGCAGTTTTTTCCGGAAGCGTCCGGTGGCGAAACCGGTGATGAGATAAGCAAGGCCGTTGATCATCAACAGCCACATCGCCGCAAAATGCCAGAGCAGGCCGCCGCCGAGCCAGCCACCGAGCGTGTACTCGCGCGGGAAGCTGAAGCCGAACAGCGGCGAGGCATTGTAGATCTGCCAGCCCGACAGGATCATCAGGATCATGGCGAGGGCATTGATCCAGTGCATGACCCGGACCCAGGCCGGCTGGATCACTTTGGCCGGGGTGGCGCTGACCTGCTCGTCAGTGACTGTGAGGCTCGACATGATGGTTCCGTCCTGGCGATCGTCTAACAATAATTATACGCCGCTGCGTCCGCTTTCGTTACGCCTCTCGCGTCATGGAATCGATGCCGCGAGGCTATGGCGGTCACAAAAAAGCGAGCCGGGCACCCCGGCTCGCCGTCTCAAAGCATCCTGTTCGGGGATGAAACAGGGGCGCGCGGTGTTACGTCGCCGGCATCAGCACGGTGTCGATCACATGGATGACGCCGTTCGACTGGTTGACGTTGGAGATCGTCACCATGGAGGTGCCGCCCTTGGCATCGACGATCCAGGTCTTGCCGTCCATCTTCTTGACCGTCAGTTCCTCGCCCTCCGCGGTCTTCAGCTTCTTGCCGTCGGTGAGGTCGGAGGCCTCGAGCTTGCCGGGCACGACGTGGTAGGTGAGGATCTTGGTCAGCGTCGCCTTGTTCTCGGGCTTGACCAGATTGTCGACGGTGCCGGCCGGCAGCTTGCCGAAGGCGGCGTTGGTCGGCGCGAACACCGTGAATGGTCCCTTGCTTTCCAGCGTCGGCACCAGGCCCGCCGCCTTCACCGCCGCCACCAGCGTGGTGTGGTCCTTGGAGTTGACTGCGTTCTGCACGATGTTCTTGGACGGGAACATCGCGGCGCCACCGACCATGACGGTCTTCTCCTCGGCGCGCACCGGCGCGACGACGGTCGCGGTGACGGCGATGGCGCTGAAGGCGGCGGCAGCGAGATAGGCAATGCGCTTCGACATGGAAAGTCTCCCGATTGAATAGAGGCCGGCGATGGCCGGTGTTTGAGTTGGGCAACAACGGCGGCTGCGGCCGTGTGAATTGATGCAGCAGTGCCGTCGTTGGACCGAACTACGGGAGGGTCTGCGATACGGTTTCGAGGAAAAATTCTTTGTGATGCGTGAAACTATGTGGGGAGATGTTCGTGTGGTGGCTCAGCCGTCATTGCGAGGAGCGAAGCGGCGAAGCAATCCAGACTGTCTCCGCGGATCTATGCCTGGATTGCTTCGCTTCGCTCGTCGCAATGACGGGGTGTAGCCCGAATGGAGCGAAAGCGTAATCCGGGGCAGCCGCTTGTGGCACGAGACCCGGATTGCGCTTCGCTCCATCCGGGCTGCGAGCTTAATCCCTGTTGTTCGGCGTCTGGATGAAGCCGCGATTATGCGTGGGGCTGATCAGGAGCTCGTTGATGCAGACGCGCGGCGGCATCGAGGCGATGAAGGCGATGGTGCGGCCGAGGTCTTCCGGTTGCAGCATCCTGGCCTGCTCTTCCTCGCTTGGCACCACCGGGCGCAGCTTCAGGATCGGCGTCGCCACCTCGCCCGGCATCAGGCAGCAGGCGCGAAGCCCATTGACGCATTCGTCCATGTTGAAGGAATGGGTCAGCGCCAGCACCGCGTGCTTGGTCGTGGTGTAGGCCGGGCCCGGCATCTTGGAGACGTGGCGGCCGGCCCAGGACGAGACGTTGATGATCGAGCCGTCCTGCTGCTTGCGCATCGTCGGCAGCACCGCGCGCATGCAATAGAGCACGCCGTTGAGATTGACCTGGACCAGCTTGTCCCAGCCCTCCAGTTCCATGTCCTTCCAGCTGCGCTTGGGAACATTGATGCCGGCATTGTTGACGAGCAGGTCGATGCGGCCGTGCCTGGCGACGATCTGATCGGCTGCCTTCTGGGCCTCCACGGCGTCGGACACGTCGAGTGCAATGGCCTCAGCCGCTCCGCCCGAGTTACTGATCTTGGCAACTACGGTATCCAGGGCGTCCTTGCGTCGCCCGGACACCACCACCGTCCAGCCGTCAGCCGCGAGCGCCTCGGCGCCGGCCTCCCCGATCCCGCTGCCGCCTCCGGTGACCCAGGCCACGCGTTTCCCGTTTTTTGACATGCAAACTGTCTCCGTTGCTTCATCGGGGCGGTTTTTGCTAATCCAGCCCTCGATTTTTGACCGGCCTCCGCCGGCGAGGAATGTTGCATGAACCAAGCTGCCAACGCCAACCTGTTTTCCCGCCTGTTCGACGGCCTGGACGATCCGAAACGCCTTGCGATCGAGACGCATGACGGCGCCCATATCAGCTATGGCGACCTGATCGCGCGCGCCGGGCAAATGGCGAACGTGCTGGTCGCCCGCGGCGTGAAGCCCGGCGATCGCGTCGCGGTGCAGGTGGAGAAATCCGTGGCCAACATCGTGCTGTATCTCGGCACGGTGCGCGCCGGTGCAGTCTATCTGCCGCTCAACACGGCCTACACGCTGAACGAGCTCGACTACTTCATCGGCGATGCCGAGCCGTCGCTGGTGGTCTGCGATCCCTCCAAAGCGGAAGGGCTCGGCCCGATCGCCGCAAAGGTGAAGGCCAAGGTCGAGACGCTCGGGCCTGACGGCAAGGGCTCGCTGACGGAGGCCGCCGACAAGGCAGGCAGCGAATTCACGACGGTGCCGCGCGCGAGCGACGATCTCGCCGCGATTCTCTACACGTCAGGCACAACCGGCCGCTCCAAGGGCGCGATGCTGACCCACGATAATCTGGCGTCGAACTCGCTCTCGCTCGTCGACTACTGGCGCTTCACCGACAAGGACGTCTTGATCCACGCGCTGCCGATCTACCATACGCACGGCCTGTTCGTGGCGACCAATGTGACCCTGTTCGCCCGCGCCTCGATGATCTTCCTGCCGAAGCTCGACCCTGATTTGATCATCAAGCTGATGGCGCGCGCGACGGTGCTGATGGGCGTGCCGACCTTCTATACGCGCCTGCTGCAAAATCCCGCGCTGTCGCGCGAGACCACGAAACACATGCGGCTGTTCATCTCGGGCTCGGCGCCGCTGCTGGCCGAGACCCATCGCGAATGGTCGGCGCGCACGGGCCATGCCGTGCTCGAGCGCTACGGCATGACCGAGACCAACATGAACACGTCGAACCCCTATGACGGTGAGCGCGTGCCCGGCGCGGTCGGGTTCCCGCTGCCCGGTGTCTCCCTGCGTGTGACCGATCCCGAGACGGGCAAAGAGCTGCCGCGCGAAGAGATCGGCATGATCGAGGTGAAGGGCCCGAACGTATTCAAGGGCTACTGGCGGATGCCGGAGAAGACCAAGGCCGAATTCCGGCCCGACGGGTTCTTCATCACCGGCGACCTCGGCAAGGTCGATGCGAAGGGTTACGTGCACATCCTCGGCCGCGGCAAGGATCTCGTGATCTCCGGCGGCTTCAACGTGTACCCCAAGGAGATCGAGAGCGAGATCGACGCCATGCCCGGCGTGGTCGAATCGGCCGTGATCGGCGTGCCGCATGCCGATTTCGGCGAGGGCGTCACGGCGGTGCTGGTCTGCAACAAGGGCGCCGATGTCAGCGAAGCCTCGGTGCTCAAGGCGCTCGACGGCCGCCTCGCCAAGTTCAAGATGCCCAAGCGCGTCTTCGTGGTCGACGAGCTGCCGCGCAACACCATGGGCAAGGTGCAAAAGAACATTTTGCGCGAGACGTACAAGGATATTTACGCGAAGAAATAAGGAGCGCCCTCTCGTCTCGTCATTGCGAGGAGCTCTTGCGACGAAGCAATCCAGGCTGCCTCTGCGGAAAGATTCTGGATTGCTTCGCTGCGCTCGCAATTGTGCATGTTCACTAATTCGCTGATTGGATCGCTGCAGCGGAGGAACGATCCGATGCGAGACAACAGCTATGACCGAACGGTTGAACGCAACTATCTGCAGAAGTGGCGTTTTCTGATTTCGGAGTATGAGGCGGTGAAGGCTGGCCGATCGCCGCTGTTCAAGCGGGTCGGCGACTTCTACCGGCACCACGGGACCTGCTCGCAGACGTTCCGCAAGTATTACAATCGCTATCTGCAGAGCGGCGAGGACG
>Ga0209489_108313_pt1 | contig 14329 bp, 7 predicted proteins | sample SiratrowhiteBW_FD_187527 | JGI IMG/M metagenome (GOLD analysis project Ga0209489, IMG submission 187527) | Root nodule microbial communities of legume samples collected from California, USA - Siratro white BW (SPAdes) (version 2) | ecosystem: Host-associated > Plants > Roots > Nodule | place: USA... | reverse complement strand
ATATATAATTTGTTGTTAATCACGGAATAGACGAAAGGGCTTCCTTCCTGCCACTTGAAAGGAGAATCTTTGGTTCTGCAGTTGTTACTGTGAAGGGGATGATTGATAATTGTGTTTTTTTATAACTTCAATATTCACTTCCAATGTTATATTGACTTCAGGTAAGGTGTGTGACTATTATTGTTACATGTGAAAGCGTTTATGCATTCTATTTCAAACCATTTTCCTGCATAGCATTTCCAAGTCTTCATTGCAAACAAAAAGGAAATCGAAAGATATCCACATCGCGGATCCTGCAAGTATCTAAAATTATTTAGAACATGATATTTAACAAAAATATTTTTAAAATTTTATATTAAATATCGCATGACGTGATCATATGATATCTAAAATAAAATATTTGGAATAATGAAATTAAATACCAAATGATACATGCGATTGTGTAAATATCTAATATTATTTAAACATGATATCTCATCATAAAGATTATTTTCAAAGTTTCTCATTAAATATTGCATGACACATGCAATCATTTTACATCTAAAAGAAAACATTTGTAAGTATCTAAAATTATTTAAAATATAATACCCCCACAAAGATTATTTTCAAAAGTATCATATTAATTATCCAATCACACTACAACCATTTAATATTGAAAAGAAAACATTTGGAATAATTAAATTAAATATTAAACCACGTATATAGCCATACAAATATCTAAAATTATTTAAAACATAATACTTTCAAAGCTTCATATTAAATATAGTGTGACATGTATGATCATTTCATATCTAAAAGAAAATATTAAGAAATTAAATATTACTAGTTATACAAGTATTTAAAATTATTTAAAACGTCATATCTCACAAAAATTATTTTAAAAGTTTCATATTACACAAACGATTATTTGATATTTAAAGAAAAACATTTAAAATAATAAAATAAAATATCAAATAACACGTGTGTGGTTGGTGCGGCCATACAAATATTTAAAATTATTTAGAAGTTATAATATCAAAACATAATTATATCCTCAATTCCTCTCTAGACTTTCGTGAACTCAATACCCTCACTATCTAACAAATGAATACAACAACTGCAAAGGAACATCAGTGCACATATGCAATCGTGATATACAATCTAATATACACATGAAAGCTTATCAATAACCATATTTGGCAACGAATAATCACAATCAAATCCTCCACTTATTTTTCTCTTTCAATCTATCACTTAATATTTGGTAAATCAAATTTTCCAACAATTTTGTATCACTAAGATTAATAATTTATCTTCAATCCAAAATATAGCTCATATGTTTGGAAGTATATATTTTATGTCAGTTATCATATGGATTGGTTTCACATTTAATATTCTGTTGTTGTGAATTTATCCAGTGTGTTCTTTTCTGATGAATATGATTGGAAGTAGATGATGAAGAGTTGTAGCATAGGTTGATAGAGGTCATTGACCTCAACTTCTAAGTAGACAATACTCACAATAGCCTTCTAATAAAATTAAGCCAAACAACTAATTTGGATTGGTTACAATTTTTTTTTCTCCAAATTTTTTATTCAATTAAGTTGTTATTGCCCATACTTACAATAATTTACATATGTTGAATTTTGGGTGAGGAGGGGGAAAAGTCTGGTCATCCTCCCTAGTTGTGGTTAATAAGAGAACACTTCAAATGGGACAGAGCTAATCTATTATACTATTTTAAAATAGCCATTACTTCGAGTTTTGTACAAGTTACTATAAGACTCTAGTAGTTGCCTTTGTATGAATGAAGTTTTCAATTCAGACTATCAGATTCAGGCTATTAGGGTTAGCATATATTGCTTCCATACCCCATATATATATATATATATATATGTTATATATTTATAATTTATTTATAATATTTTATTTGTTTTATATTTATATATTTCAAGTCATTAACTAATTTTCACTATTTGTAATATAGTTTAATTTTCTGTATATGGCAATTATTTATTAGGTCTCCATAGATAATATAGTACTTACTTTTTTTGAAATAACAATTATTTAAATATGGTTTATTTTGTGATAAATTATTAACAATTTCTCTCAATAGACTTGTGAAAAGATTATTTTCTCCTTTAGCACTGATTTAAAATTAGGGATCAGGGAGGGTTGCCTACGACAGGGATGACATGACATTTGTAATTGAAAATTAAAATTAGAGTTTGATTTTTACTATGTGAATGTCTTGCAGCTCGGCACAGTTTACCTTTACTGCAGTGTAATAAGAGGCATTGAAAGTGTACGTATATTTGATTTTGAGGAATTTTTTAAAAGAGACAAGGTTAGAAATACATTAATTTGTACGAGTTTAACTTTTATCCACTGTTAGTATATGTTTGGTTTTAACGTTGTTCATTATGATAAAAACAAAATTAATAAACATTTGAAATTGAAATGGTGGTATATATATATATGCTTGTATGTGAAATGGTGAATAAGTTGCTTCATAACAATTAGTACAGCTGAAATGTTTATGAATGAAGATACATTTGACAAAGTAATTCAAAATATGAATGCAACAATGGTTCAAACCATCTCTAGTAAACAGTATTTTCTGAAATGAGAAACTTTACTGGGCGAATAAAGCCAATTTTTCTTTCATAAGAAAACAAATGAATGCCAACATAGCTGCAAAGTGGTGCAGGACCCCTGACACCAGTAACTATGTCAGATATATAAAACCATTGGCTAACACAATATTCAACATTGTTGTGTCAAAAATTAACCCTGTAGAGTTTGGTGATTGGTTTTTTAGGTAACTTTTTTTTTTAATTTTAAGATAAATCAAATGGTAAAATTGGTTGTCTCATTTTGACTTTTGTCTTGAAAGGTTTTTCTTTAAATTTTTTTATAAGTTATTTAAGAATTTTGTTGCTCCTTCCCTTGAAGGTAAATACTCATTATTGAAATTTTGATAAAATTTTTGTCACATTCTTTTAGTTCTCTCTGAGTGAACCATCTATACCTTTCAAACACTTTTTAAGAGGAAACTCTTAAGAAAGTGAATATGATATTTTCTTCTCATGCATATACTTCAAGTTTTCTCTCTTTATACTGTTTTCTTGTTTTTTTATCAGTATGTCTTCAACCCCTCCAAAAAGTTCACAAGAGGTTATAGGAAGTGTTAACTTTGGAGAAGAGATAAATGACCATGCAAGAACTCTTAAGATTTGGTGGAAAGATAAAGTACAAAACTCATGAAAGTAGAATAACGGAAAGGAAGAGGGAAAGGTCGGATTAGTAGACATTCAAGACTATCCTCTTACTGTGGGAGTGAAAGAGAGGAATTCTAACTTGATCACTGAGGAAGAACAAGAACAGGGAGGACTCGATATGAAGAAAAATTAAGCAAAAAAAATATATAAAAAATTCAAAATTTAGTGGTAGTTCCAACCTCGATGTGTACAATGAATGAGAGAGGGAAAGTAGATCAAACTTTATTTTCTCATAGACTAATTTTGGACATTATTAAATTGGCTTCTTTACAATTTGAGGCTATGTTTTATTTTGGAGGAACAAGTGACAAAAGAGATTGAAAATGACAAAAGAAGGGAAATATACTCTGTTGGATGTCGAAACAATGGGTTCTGAAAAGAGAATTAAATATAGTCTTAGACTTTTATACTAGTTTACTAAAACACAACCTATTTTTCCTTATATAGACTATTGAAGAGGTTTCACTAACAATCAATTGATTATAACTCGAGTATACAAATCACTCCTAATTATAAATGAGTATATAAATTGTTCATGGAACTTATGAGTATATCACTTTTGATTATACTTTCTCAATCTTTATCTGAAATTAAGAACTCTCAAAAAAGAAACAGATACTCTTTATTAGAGCATAACTAAAGCTCACATGATAAACTTCACCATGTGAAAAATTATAAAAATTATTTCTCACTCACAAAGAACATTATTGGATTATAATAATCGTGTTCTTTATCTTCATCTGATACATTTTATATAGATTCTGGAAGATGATTATTACAACTTTGAATTAACTAACACTTAATCTATGCTAGTCATCGATGGGAATCTTCATCTTTATAGGCTTGGATTCTTAATAAAAAAAGTTTTGATTACATCTTAAATGTATTTCTATCATGACTCTATTTATAGAAACAATTTGAACAATATTTGCATATATAACAATTAATAATAAGTAAACATAATCACATTTCTTTCCTTTAAGTAACTAATTATAAAATGGTTAGTCTTAAAAACGTTTTCAATCATAAATAATATAAATGTTGGTAAAATAATTTCAAGTGTCTATTTTTTATTTAAAAATTATTTGATGTTAAGTCTTATTTATAACTTTAATTCATATTAAAAATCCATACAATCCATGTTTTTATTAGACTATTTATTACAAGACTACTTCTTATAGACATCAGATGTAATGTATAATTCATCTTCATCTAACACAATTACATGTTAGGATATATAATAGTTATAGTACTTTATTAAGTACACATTAGGAATCTTCTAGGTTAAGAATTTTTTGTTTTTGATTTAACAAAAGTTTTGTCCAAACTATACTTTACTTTGATAGGTCGATAGATTTATTTAAATTTTCTAAAGCTAACTTTTCCCATTTTCAATCTAAAATATAGATAACAATAACTTATATACCATTTTTATAAAGGTCATTATTTTATGTACCAACATTCTACAGATATATTTTTGTCTTAGGCAAATTTCTCATTTTGGGTAAATAATTTTTAATTACCACTGTCGCACGATTTTAGTAGAACTAAAATCCTACTGATGTGACACGATTTCAAGTTACTTTTTCTGAACTGAAATCGTATTGAGGTGGCACGATTTTAGTTTAAAAAAATTATCCTTGAAATTGTGTCACATTATTATTAAGTCATAAAATCGTGTCAATATAGTACGATTTCATTGACTGTTAAACAAAATCGTGTCACAATGACACGACACAATTTCTGCGACATGATATAGTTATGACTTGACACGATTTATCTGCAGTGATAATAAAATTTTTTTACCCATTATAAGAATTTCTAAATAAAATTGCACCATAATGAAAAATTTGCCTTTTAACTTACCTATATAGCCATTTCTGGCCAAGGGGTCTTTATCTTTTGCTTTCAATGAAGAAAAAAAAGGTAAAAAGACAAAATAAACTGAAAAATTAGAAAAAAAAATGTAAGGTCTATCACTATTCCATTGGAACTTGGAAGGAAGTTCAAATACTAACTTTTAAACATATTTGATATATATAAATATATTATTAATATAAAAAAATGCATTGTTAATCAATAAAATTATAATAAATACGACTCTAAAATAGTTTATGTAAAAGTTAATAAATTTACTACACGTACATATACACTTGATTAAATTCACTCGTATACACGTATATTTTCTGTTTCTTTAGGTATTTCAGCTAATTACATTTATTTTTTAATCTTAAAATTAAATATTTCAATATTTTTGTTATTTTGAATCTTTGATTTAAACATAAGTGATGAATGGACCATTAAATCTGTCTAGTTGTGTATACTTGCATGTGTACAAAATATAAACTTTATGTAAACTATATTAGAGTGTACAAAATATAAACTTTATGTAAACTATATTAGAAGACGTTGTGACTTCGAACTCTCACTTAAAATGAAATAATTACATGTAATAAAATTTATAACATATTTTGACTTTTGGAATTCTAAATTATTTCATTTTCTAAGAGAGTAAAACCAAATTTACCTCATTTTAGAAACAAAAATTAGTTTAAAACAACTCAAATTGTTAAAAGTACACATAATTCAAACTAAAACAATTTAAGATATTTTCAAATTACATATATCTATATAATGCAAAATATACCTTATGATTTAATTTAGATATTTTTTTATGCCTCCAAAGTATTCCCTCATGTTCTTATTCTCAAAAGTTGAATTTAGTTTTGATTTCCAAACAAGGACCCTCACTTATAGGAGACAAATTCGAGAACCCAATTTCACCTTCCTTGACTTGTTTTTTCTTTCTTTATATATATATATATATATATATATATATATATATATATGACATTTTCTTTTGATGGGTCAATAGTTATAACTACAAGCTCTTTATAGTATAATTTAATCTTGAATTGTTGTGTATAATATAGCTATTAATTTTTTGTAAAGTTATTTTAAAAATTATATCTAGGATAATTATTTGACAGTAATGTATTAAAATTAAATTCCTAATAATGTCTTGTTAAAAGCACTTCTGGGCCCACACGCTTCCACTGTGCCACTCTAATATTTATGATATGTATATTCATCTTTCTATTAGACTAATTAGAGTCAGAGTAATTTGAAAATTTTGCAAAATGAAAAAATCCATCTACATTTTAATAAATGACAATATCTTTTCTCTATAGTATATGTATTTTTTTATTTTATTTTAAAATATTATTGACTAAAATTAAAACAAATTATAAAAATTGAAAGCTAAAGTTTTGAAATATAAACATTAAAAATCAAATTAGAACCGATTTTTTTTTCAAAAAAAAGGTACTTTCGATAAATAAAATGAAAGAGTTAAATATAACATATAAATATATATATATATATATATATATATATATATATATAATTAGAAAATATGTTATTTTATTAAAATCATAGCAATACAAATATACGCATAATGAAAAGTACAATATTTTTTATTGAGTAACTTAACCAATAAGACAAAACAAATTCACTAGAAATGTCTGAAATGGAAAAAATAGCCCAGCGAACAACAATGTTTTCGGGTGAAATTGAAAAGTTCTCTCTCTCTTGGAGATACTCTAGAAAACCACCACTACCATCTCGGTCGCCGCCATGGAAGGAGGTGGAGGAACATTATCGGAGATTCACCAATCCGCGAAGAAACTTCTGCTTAGGTCTCGTGACGGTCTTGAACGTCTCGAACGCCTCGAGTACTCTGGCACCGCCGGTACCGGCGCCGACATGGAGCTGTCGTTCGCTGTGAAGAAGGATATCACTCAGATCCAATCGCTCTGCGTGCAGATGGACCGCCTCTGGCGGTCGGTCGCGGCAAAACATCAACGCGATCTCTGGAAAAGGTGAACGATTCGGATCCAGATCTCATAGAATCGGTTGCTTTTATGAGGATATTTGTTATTTTTTGAAGAAATTGCTTCGATGATTTGTGCGTGTTGTTTCGCGCTGTGGTTATTGGAGTTCGGAGTTGCATATTTGATTGTGGAAGAATTGACAATTTCATATCTGCTTCCAATGTGCATATTGATTCGCGTTGTGATTATTGGAGTTCGGAATCGCGCCTCTTGAATTTTGGAAGAATGATGACAGTTTTGTGTTTGAAATTAATCGAAAGAGTAATTAAAATTCAATGCTAAATACTGTTATGATGTTGTTTGGAGGATTGAATGGAAAAGGGCGAAGGATGATAGGTTGTTGATGATTGGAAACTTAGGAGGATATAGTAATCGTTCTGTGTGTTTCATTCAAGTTTGTAATTGCAATATGTGATATATGTTACTGTAAATTCTCAAATCTGCACCGAAGGCTAGACGTTGCATATGTGTTAATTGATCTATGCATGTTTTTATTAATTCTGTATTGGCTGTCGTAATATCAAGTACAAGGTTTCATTTACTTGTGGTTTACAAGGATGAGTACATTTTTGGAAGAGAAATCATTACTCTGTAAATTTACTCAGATAAATGCTACCAGTTAGGCTTTGTCAATCTGCTGTTGTTAGAAATGACAAGAACTTGAGTGAAATATGTGCAATGTTTCTTAGCTTTTACGTCAATTTCTTCATTCTGTTCCAAGAGTGCTCAATGAGCAATAACAACATCTAAATAAATTTGTTTTTATCTTTGCTGCATTTCTAAACAACGCACTCCTTTCCTCAAAATAAAGGAGAGATACATACTGTATAATAATTGTTTGTTTTGCCTTTCCCTCTTATTGAAAATTAAACCATATTCGACTTTAAATCACTTCTAAGATTACATACCGTTTCATTGTTGAAATCTCAATCTTTTGGACTATAACATATTTCGCAATTATTTTCCTTGACCGTTGCCAGAGTCATGTTCTTTGGTTCTGGTTAAGATCTATATTAGCTTCAAAATTTTGGAGTCCCTAACAAAACATTAATGGCAGGTTCTCTTTATTGTCTCAGTTATCTGGGATAGTCATATTAAGCAAAATGATTGCACTACACATAACTTAATGCTAATTGTCCTATCTATAATACAAAAATATAATTTCCATCTATATATCTTCTACTTATATTTATGCTATATATCATGGGTTCTGTTGCTGGACTTCTAGTTGAGCATTTTCATTGAAGGTATTATGTTTCTTATTCAGAAAAGTGGAACAAATAGCTGAAGAAGCTGAATCACTAAGTGCAAGCTTGGATAAATATAGCTTACGGAATCAGAAACGGATGAGAGAAGCTAATGAAAGAGCAGAACTGTTGGGACGAGCTGTATGTTGTTACCATCATGCTCTAGTTTAATGACTTATTTCTATCCTCATTATTTGTTAATAATAATTTCATTTCCAATTGCTAGAATGGGGATTCTGCTCATGTTCTGAGAATTTTTGATGAGGAGGCACAAGCATTACATTCAGTACGCACTTCTGCCCGGGAACTAGAAAATGCAAATGCAATTGGGGAGGCCATCCTTTCTTCAATACATGGTCAAAGAGAACGCTTGAAGGTAATTTTATTTCATTTCTGCTATGACAACGTTTATATTCTACGGTTTAGGTTTAGCTAGAATAATCTGTGATTATTGGTGACAGAGTTAATATTATGTCTGTCTTTAGGCTAAAATAGTAGTTTCTTTAGAAAACAAATTTAGATTGTAATCACGAAAATTGCTGCTGTCCAGCAGCAGCAGGTCATTAGTTATATTAGATTCAATTATGTAAAATATGTGCTTCCTGTCTCTATTTATTGTTCTTTTCATGCCGTTTCTGTTTCTGAAGTTGACCTCTTAAACATGTAAACTAAGTCATTAGTTACGTTAAATATAATTATGCTTTTTTTCTCTATTTCTAGATAATGCTATTTTATGTTTCAGATGTTAAACCTAGCATTTTCTTGTCCCCTTTCTCCTTTAGATTGAACCATTATTTCTACTTCCATTTAGATTGAGTTCATCGCTCTTGAACAGTCCATTTTGGGCAATACCAAGAAAGTGTGTTCTTGTAAAATTTTTTTCTTACTTTTTATGCTTAATGCATTGAAAATTGGAAAAGCTTAGTTTGTTTTGATGCTTTTCATTGTTCCTTCTATTAGTTTGTTGAAGAAAGTCTAGCTTTTATCCTTTTGATTTTGTTTTCTATATTAGCCTTCGTCAATTGAGTTTTTTTATGGTTTTAATTCCTTAGTGCTAATTGTGAAGCATTATTAATCCATTATATTGTTTTTGATATACCTTTTCATCTGGACATATATCTTCGATGTAGAGTGCACACAGAAAAGCATTGGACATCCTCAATACAGTTGGAATATCTAACTCTGTTTTGAGGCTAATTGAGAGACGAAACCGAGTCGACCAATGGATCAAATATGCAGGAATGTTGTTGACTGTCATTTTCCTGTTCGTGTTTGTTTTATGGAGACGCTGATCATACTCAGATGTTCAAAAATCTGAAATTTCTTTGTTTGAGAGAGCATATAAAAGTGAGATGCGAAGTATATTTGGCAGAAATAAGCGAAACTTCAACAGCTTGAGCATCATGAGGTAGGTAATAGAGACGAGGCTGTAAATCTTGTAACTGCTTACACCATAGTTATTTGACAGAATATATATTTTGGACTACTTTAGATTTGCAGTATTTGTTTACATTTTCCATCGTAGAGTTCAGTTCCCAAGAGATGCTCGATAAAACTGATTTTGAATTTACTGAGTCCGAAAAACATATGCACTCTATGCTTAATCCCTCTAAAAAATATTCTACTTTTTTTGTTGAGAAAATAGTTTATGGTCACTTGAAAATTTAATACAATTGATCATAACTAAAAAAGTAATCGATAAATGACCATTTACAGCAAAAGACAGTTAGTCTAAAAAGTTCATACCATCGGTATTTTTCAGATAAAAAAACATTGAACTTCTTATTGTACAATGGTATCATGAATTTGTAATTCAACTTAAACAATTGCATTACGCATCGGAAATAGTGAATTTTGTCGCCTATATGTCCCCAAAATCGTTGAGAGCTTGTCCAATAAGAAAAGACGCGGGGATGTTCTTTGTATTTTTTGTTTTGTTTTGTTTTTAATTCAACACTACTTTAGTGCTTTTGTCGACTTTTATTTAAAAAATGTTCTCATACAGCAGTTAGTCTAATTTTGAATTTAATCTCAGAAAGTTAATTTTTTTTCAGTCCTAAACTTTAAATTCTAAAAATAATTTTGAGATATTCCGTATTGACTATGATAATTTTTTTCTTGTTTATATTATAGAATTCAATCTCATTCCATTCCTTTGTTTCTTCAGAGCATGTTGGTTGCCATAACGTGTAGCTGGAAATGGATGGAGGAACTTCTAACTTTTCATATTTCTATTTCAGAAATATTAAGAAAGGTTTATTTTTAAATTAATAGTAATGAAGAGCAATTGACGCTTTAAAATAAGTAATTGCTTGTCAAAAGGATCCACTGCAACAATTTAAGAATGTCATGCCAAAAAAGTTCAAACTTGCTTGAATCAAACACCAGAATATAATATTAAATTGCATATAATATAAACTATTTGTTTAAGCATTTGAATATAATGAAGACCGGGTAACGGTATATCGTCTCCTCGTCTCAAATTCAATATGAAAATAACTTACTATAATACATGGGAAAAAAAATTCATGTAACTTTTTTCTAATACAGAAATCAACAAAAAGACAACATATATCTTATAAATAATTGGAGCAAAACAAAATAAAAGAGAATAATGATAGAAACCATTGATTAATCTGTCGCAATATTGTCAAAACATTATATAGTTTAAAAGTGTCTTCTTAGAATAATTTGATTGTAAATATAATTATGTTTAAATTTAATAAAATAATTTAAATGTATATATTAGAAAAACGTCAGGGGAGGCGAAGGGCCAAGGCTAAACCCATACGTATTGCCTACCCGAGCACATATCTCTTAAACATAAGATAAAGGATTCAGCTTTCAAACTTGTGTACAGAAAAACATACCGAGAGATTATTTTTACAGATATAAGAAAAACGGCCTTTGATTATATGATTACTGTGATTATATTATGAGTACAATCCTTTGCTTGATCAACATGAATCTCCTTGCAAAGCAAAAATAATGGAAGTAGTCCAACAACAGTACAGTTCCCTATGCACATGCCCCAGTCGAGACTAGTAATCTCATCATATATAACAAAAGAGCAATCAAGACTTTTCTGCAATGACAACTTATAATTCACAGTATCACTATTCAAGCAAACATTATCAATACTTTTAGTGTTAACAAAAATCTTGTTTCCACTTCCCTAAGGAAAAAACAATTTCCCAACCATTTGGTACATCCCAGCTACCAAAACAGCTTCAAGTATAGCAGGACCGTAGGCATTAGAGCAACAATCTGTAACCCGAAGGATCTAATGTCTGACTCAGAAACTCTTCTATTTTGCAGCTTGGATCAATCTGGAAAATATAAAAGAATACTAAAAAATAGAAAAAGTCTCGTGACTCAAGATTAAACAACTAAAAAAGTAGAAGAATACAATTAAAGAAAAAAAATCTCAAAAAAAAAAATTCAAGATAAAAATGATGAGTTTATGGGAAGAATTTTTCTTCTTTAATTGGCTTGTTGCAAATAATAAAGAACTAACTCTATTTAGCTATTTAGCTCTATTTATGTACTAAAAGGAACATTTTAGATCCTTAATTAATTTAAAAATAATTTTAGAGATAGTTGTAAATTTCTCCAAACCATTCTATTAATTATAGAAAACTCTTGAATATTATAGAATTTATCAATTTTACTTTTAACACTCTCTCTTAAAAGTGGTCTTTTGGATATTACACTGAGTCTCATATGAAAGAAGTCTTGGAAAACGACTTTGTAAAAATATCCCTCACTTTGCACTTCCAATGTGGCGATGGTGCTTTCAAGAATCTTTTCTTTAATAAAATTATGTTCGATCTCAATATGTTTGGTTCTTGCGTGAAATATTAAAATTTCCTCTGGTTTTTTGGATGATTGTGTTTGTACTTGTGTTTGTGCTCGTGTTTGCATTTGATCTCCCTCCGATTCCGCTTTGCACTCTGACCTACATCATTTCAACCTAATAGAAACTCCAAACAATTTGGAAACCTCTACCTCCATCGCATTCACTGTCGTACATGGCAAGAAGCGACACCATCGACATGCACGATGTCATAAGTGGAAGAAACATGCTTCACAGGTAAAAGCTTCAGAGTCTTCCCTTCCGGCACCAGCATGGTCCTCACATCACTAACGGATGATCCTAACTGCCAACAACTAAAACCAGAACCGTAATTTGTCATCAAAGTGAGTATGTTATTACACAAACTACTTAATTGACTCAACTCTTGATTCAGTTGCATGTTCTCTTTTCTCAGCCGTTCATTTTCTTCTAACACCTCGGGTGCAATGGTGTAACTCGTTGTGTGGTACATTGTATTATTATTATTTCCAACATTCAGAGATGAGTTTGAGGATAGTACATGTTCATCGCCGGAAGTCATTGGAGACACTGCTTTTATCGCCGGTGCCGACACAACTACCGTTACATTATTGGTCGTGACTTTAACTTCATTCCCATCATACTTTTAGGAGCTAGAAAACTTGGATTGAACTTCCATTAGATAGTGGCCACAACCAGAATCAACCATCCAATCATTTTCAAAGTTGATAGAAGCCAAGGCATCTACATATTTTGTTTCTGCCACAAAGCACTTTCCCCAGTTTTTTTCCTCTACAATCTTATCAGCTACGTTACTCTCTTGTAATTTAGCTCAACAAAATATTTTGATATGCTCAGTTTTACCACACCTATAGCATTTGAAAATCTTCTTATCAGAGTTAGTGTTAGAAGACTCATCGCTAACTTCACCCAGGCTCGATTTGCTTTGGCCATGTTGGCAAGAAGTCGAACAATTTTGATTTCCTTTACTCTTGAAGAACTTCTTTATAGCCATGAGAGCACTTCCTTCTCCTTCTTTTATTGAGACACTAGCCATTTGCTTTGCTAGTGACTCTTGAAAGGATAGATACTACAGGAGAAAAATTCTCACTTAGGCTTTGTTTGGTTCAGGGAGTGAAATTAAAGAAGTGAATTTGAGAGGAAAGTGTGTGGAAATTTAAGTTGTTCGGATGAAAGGATGGATGGTGAGAAAAAAATGAAAAGTTTATAAAAGTTTGGTAAGTGATATAATAAGTGTAATTGATAAAATAATTTTTTAATAAATAAAATTATTAAAATTAATTTAAGATTAAATATAATTGATTTATTAGGTGTGATTAATAAATTATTATTACTTTAGTTGATAGAATCATAAAAGTATTAATTATTTAAAATTAAAATTAAAAAAAATAAATTATTATTAATAATAATATTATTATTTTATAAATTTATTTTAATTATTATTATTTTTATTATCATTTTGTAATTTTATTATTTTTATTATTATAATTATTATTTATAATTTTATTATTATTATAATATTTTTTAATTATTTTATAATTTTATTAAATTAATTATATAAAAATATACGAAAAAACAACTTTTTTTTTTTTGCCAAATCTCTCTTGCGTAATGTAACATCCCACAAATGTATATTGTTTAACATGAATCCAACAAAAAGAATCAAATTTCCAAAATAAAGTCTACACTCTTCCGCATACTCTTGTATCTGCATTTATATCTGCTCATGTACATAGTACAATCATCGCAGTTTACAAAACAACAAGAAAAGCAAGGGTAAGCTAGTGAAAAATAAAATTTTATAATATAATCAATACACAAATAAAGAGCAAACCATATTAGTTATTCACAAGAATTTATTAAAAGATTAACATATAAGTTTCAATACTAAATATATGCAAATAGAACAGAATATCTCAATCATAAGAATTTCTTTAAAGTCTAGCATACCAAGTTTCAATACAAGTTTTCCGTTTTTCATTTCAAGTACTCATGTCAAACGTCATACATAAAGATATCACATGAACCACATCAATACATATCGGCCACACATAGACCATATCACACATATAG
>Ga0209489_108311_pt1 | contig 14331 bp, 8 predicted proteins | sample SiratrowhiteBW_FD_187527 | JGI IMG/M metagenome (GOLD analysis project Ga0209489, IMG submission 187527) | Root nodule microbial communities of legume samples collected from California, USA - Siratro white BW (SPAdes) (version 2) | ecosystem: Host-associated > Plants > Roots > Nodule | place: USA... | reverse complement strand
ATATATAAACTAGGTGAAAACTCTTTATTTTCACAAGACACCCCTTGGTTAATCTCATTAAAATAAATAAGTGATAAAATTTAGAAGAACATGATTTATCCTAAATATTTCTTGACCACTTTAAAACTGCATTCATTCTTTGATACAAAGATCAATAATTTCATTATGCATAATAGGAAAATATAACCAATATTTGTATTCTCATATTTGCCGCATAAACTTTTCTAGATTTAATACTTAATAATTTCTTTAAGTAGAAAAGACTCTTGAATCTCACTCATGTCCAAAATTGTTATAAGCAATAGAGTGAAATTTAATATATATACACTGGCAAGCAATGATACACTTTTAGTGAATATAAAAGATTAAGAAACCCAACTAGAAGTAAATAAAGAAATTCACAAAAAGATAAATCACCTATAACGTATTTTATAGTGCTAAGAAATTTTTTAATCCTTCTTTAGACAAACTTGAATGGCAGAACAAAGGAACTATAATAGTGGGTTACACTAGTCATTCTTTATAGAAAATTTGTATAACAAACATACAATTATTTTAATGTTTTAATGTATACATTAAAAACTATTTCTATCATATTGTTTGGAGACCATATGGAATGCCCACAACCCAAAATATAATCTCTCAAAATATTTCACATGTAACTCTTTGGGCCTTTATTCAATACAGTAGCAATTCATCTTAATATTGTCTGTTGATGGGTGCAACCTCTAGATGACTAAAAAGAAAACTTCATTTAGCCACTATCGAGACATTAAGTTATGGGTTTCCAAGGTCAACAATATCCATGCCTTATTGTCCATCTTGTAAAATATGGAGAGATAGCAACCTAACGTGGAAAATCTATTCATTCCTAGCTTGCTAAATTGTAAACAAGCACGACATCCTAATGACCATGTACGAACCACCATAACAAGACCATATTTTTCTCACAAATTGGTTCTTAGATGACATGCTTATAGCATACTCAAACCAAAAAAAAAAAATGGTAAAAAGAACACTTATTATCTTGTGAAAATGTCGCTTTTAAAATTGAAGATTTGCCATAAAGAGAGTCTAACCATATGCCACAAAAAGGTTTAACTTTCTAATCCCCTCAATATATATCCACACTAGTTTGTATATGGGGTATGGATTGTTAAATCGAGCTTGAGTTAGTGCAAGGTGCTCACAATGTCATCAAATGTACTCATCCAGGTTAAATAGTTTTCCAGATTCGTATTAGGAATGAACATTGATGTCAATTTGAATAATTGCAAGGTCAATCCAATGGTGAGTGAGATCCATAACAATTTTTGAGAAACATTTTCTTCTTTTACTTTAAATGAAACATCAATATATTGGGTCTCTCTTCCAATATGTGTAACACTTTTGCTTTATAAAACTAATAGGAACTAATATTTTTGTTGGTGCCTTACCGTTGGGTGGTCTCTAGATTGTAATAACATAATAGATGGAAAAAAAAAAAAAAAAAAGCATACAACGTCATATGCTACAAGGAGATAAATAGTTCCATAGTTTTCATCATAAACACATTCATACGTCCATACATAGCTTCTGCCACCAGGATTCCTGGATTTCTTCCAAGATTCTTCTAAGAAATCTTCAAGATCCTTAGAATCAGCCCTTGACCGAATCAAACATACATTCTCTATCTCCTAAGACCTTAATTTAACCTAACTCAAGCAATAACTCACTAACTAAACCAAACCAACCTAGGTGCAGGGTTCTTTCTCTAATTCTTTCTTGTGTGCTTGAATTTTCATCGAAAAGATTGACCCATCTCCAAAACTTGATTCAAGGTTTTCCATCAAGTGCTATATTATGAAAACCCAAGTTAAGCTTGCGTGGGTAGGTGATCTTCCACTCAAGCTTCAAGGCACAAAATATAACAAAGAACCTTGCACTTTGGGCGAGTCTTTGTGATTTCTTGATTTGGGAAGAATTGATTAAGGTTCTTGAAGTTAGGGAACAATATTTAGTTCGGTCGAGTGGAGGTTAACTGGGTTCTTGGATTGATTATTGAAGAATGAAGGATGGTTAAAGTTGCATGATCTTATGATGAGTTTTGGTCATGAACTTGGTTGGTTCTTGTCGAATTCTTATTGAACCTTGGGTGGGTATATGGTGGATAGTAAAGGAAGCCAATGAAACACTTGGTTTGAATTATGGAAATGGTTTTGAGTTTCAAAATGCATAAACTTTGCGAGATTTACGTGAGATTTAGAAGGTTCTTGATTTTATTCTTAGTGCTTTTAGCTTGGTTTGGTATTTTGAATGCAGTGGTCGAATGGTTTGTGGATTATTAATAGTACTCCCGGTTGAGTATAGTTTGGTTCTTGATTAGAAAAGATAAAGATACGCATGCAAGAAGGACAAGAGAAACTAAAAAAATTAGAAATTGAAAGGAATAATACTAGGATTAGGTAATTACCTTTGGATTACACAAAAGGCTCCAAAAATGAAGCACAACACTACCTTTATTAAAGGGATACCATCATAAAGAGATTAGTCAACCAAGGCACATTACAATGGAGATAAGCTAAGAAAGGAGGTTTGTCACTTGAACCTTTTACTCAAAAGATAAAAGCTCTTCCAAATAATTATACAAAGTTCACATGTTAATTAATTGATTCTAACATATTTGGAATCATAAACTTCAATTTAAAGCTAAATATTAATACTCAAATTGACACAGTAAACAAGAACTAATTGAAATCAGACATTCACGGATTCCAAGCATACATTACACCATAATGCTAATTGTAAAACTTGACTTCTTCTAAAATCAATATCTATCACAACAAACCAACACAAAACCATTTTTTTTTTTTTTTCATATTTTGGTCTCACACTCCTCTTGAGAAACTTTCTAAGAAATCACACATACAAAGAAAATTCTTCAAGCTAAGCTCAATTAAATACGAAGTTCTCAAGCGATGAAATATGGAGGAGTAAATGAATGTTGCCAGTGTAGGTGGTGAATGAATGTTGTTATTATAGGTGGTGCTACTTAGTTATGTAATTCATTCTTTATCTACAATCCCATATTTTCCCAACATGTAGATCCCATTCATTGTAGTGTATGTTCCATTCGTTCATTTATTCCTTACATAAGAGTCGCTTCTCTTCATGCCTTCATCTATGTAGTATCAATGCTTACTCCTTATCTTTGTCAACACTTTGAACGTTACAATAGATACAAAATTGACTATTATTTATTTGAGATACAATAGATACAATAGATACTCTTATTAATATGTGACCTTCTTATTTATGAAAGCCCTTGCTTTTATTTTTCTTAAAGCTTTAATGGTAAAAATTATAGATAAGATAATCATAATTTGCAACTCACTTATTTACGTGTCTAATGTTGTAGGCGAGGTGTTGATAAAAGTACAACTATATTTAGAGAAGTGTTAAGAGTAAAGTCCAACAAACCCTTATTGATTTTGATTAAGTGTTGATTATTAGTAAAGTGCAAAAATGATTATGCTTTGTTTGTAAGATGACAGTTTTTAAACAAATGATACAAGACACAGAGTGTTTTGTTTGACAAATGATATAGCACATGTGTTATATTGATATGAAAAGTTCTTATTAAACAACATGCACACGGTCTTTAAGTTAACATTGTACCTAACAAAAACCTTTTGATCGAAGTCGTATCCGGTCAAATTGCCAAATGATGAAAACACACTAAAAGGGGGGAGTGTGTTAGACAGATTTCAACAAAACAGTATTTAACTACGAAACTTAAACCAATGATTAAAAACAGATTATCCCCTCGATTTTGATTGCAGTCCAATTATCATTGGTTACGAAAATTCATATTTATGTTCAACCCTAACTAATTGGCTAAGCAAAAATTAGAGCGAGTTTAATTATGCAATCAAGTGTTCGCACAACCCATTCAAACCAAACCAAACAAATCATATTTCTCGTCATTAAGCATGAACAGTCCAGTGAAAACAGTGGGTAAAAAGAAAGAAATAGACGAGAGTTAAGAGGCAAGATGATTAAGTACAGAACCTCAAACCTTTTTCGTAATCTCAACCAAGAGGATAATCAAAACGAATTAGCCTTCCATAAAAGCGAATAAACAAGATGAAGAAGAAATGAAAATGGAAAAATGAAGAAAATGTGAACTGTATTCAAGGCACCAAAAAAAATGAAACATAGAAGGTTAAAAAAACGTAAAAATAACAATCTATCTTGGTTCCAGCCCCCACCCCCTTACAAGTCTCTCCCCCTTACCTAAGCTAGGGCAACCTTTTTCAACCCTAATGAGCCCAAGTCCCCTTACAAGTCTGACTCAATCATAAAAAAGAAATAAAAGAAAAGGAAGAACATGGCGTGGAGGCAGTGGTGATGTGGCAAAAGGCGTGACAACTCTCTTTAATTCCATAAATTAATTCCAAGCTCAGTGAAATAACAAAGTCGCCCTGAAAACAATAATAAAATTAAGTCAGGCAATACAAATTAATTAAAAATTACAATTTTTTGGTAAATGAAGCCCAAACAGTGAAACTGAGGAAATGATAGGCAGTTAAGCACAAATCACTAATTAGAATGGGTACATAAAGACAAGTAAATAAGAGAAAATAATGACTCGTCAAATTCCCCCATACTTAGACTTTTGCACTCCAGGGCAAAATCAAAATTCAGAGCAAAGAAAAAAATTCAAGCCATCAAAGAGAATGTCACAACAAAAAGAAACAAAAATAAAACAAACAACCAGACAGTTCTGCATCTTCTCAATGAATCCTGGAAAAGAAAGAAACATACAACATACAACACACAAAGAGTCAAAGAGGCAAGATACTCATGAAAATTGTCCGAGCAAATCAAAGCACATCAAGAAAACCAATTAGCTAAGAGGTGAATCAAACATAACAGCCTCACAAGGTGCATTGTATTACTATATCTCTCAAGTGTCTAGGTTAATAATGTACTCTCAAGGCACTAATGAAAATGCTCAGTTGGACAATATCTTCAAAACCATGATTTGGACATCTTCTCAACATCACTTTGAAGTGTTCCCAAGCATCACAGAATGCTTCATCTGACCCTCGCTTGAATGTAGAGATATCAAAATTTGCCTTGATGTAGCGAGAGATTGGAAAAAATTTATGGAGAAATTTGTTCTCTACATCATTCCAACTTTTCAAACTTTGATGTGGATGAGATTTGAGCCATTCTTTTTCTTTGCCCGCCAAAGAGAATGGAAACAATCGCAAATAAACAGTCTCAGTGTCACCCTCTTCAAAACCCATTGTTCCTACCAGCTCATAGAAAATGGACAGATGTGTGTATGGATCTTCATTATCCATCCCAGTAAACTGATGACTGCTAATCAAATTCAAGAAGGTTGGTTCATCTCCAATGTTTTAGTGGTGGTCGGTACTGCTATGCTGGAGAAGTGTCTTGGGCCTTACTGCAGGGCATAGTCTCCAAGAGTCCTTGTTGGTGGAGGAACCCTCTCCTCAGCCATACTGACCTCTTCTTGTATCTTGAGTATCTCTGTCAAAGGTCGTAGAGGATTCTTCTATTGTTTGACTTTGTTGTTCTCTTCTCTTCCTGCCTCGATTCTTCCTAGCTGCTCTTTCAATCTCTAAATCAAATTCTAATTGATCTTCAGGAACCTGTCCTCTTAATATCATAAATCAAAGACAGCTCAAGCAAGGATTAGCACAAAATAATTTATATTTTTTTAAATAAATAAGAACAAAAGAAAAACAAAGAAAAATTATTCACAATACTTAATGAGTTATGCTCCAAAATTTAAAAACAAAAATTGTTCCCCAGCAACGGCGCCAAAAACTTATTGACCTTTTTTGGCAAGTGTACCGAGTCAAATGTAATATAGATTTATAAAGTAAGGATGTCGATCCCACAGAGAACAATTTTGCTATTAAATCTCAAATTCACGACTCACTAAGCAAATAAAAGTTTCAAGATGGTTTGATTATAATTTGAATTAATAAGCAATAAAGACAATTAAAGAATAAATAGCAAAAAAGAGTTTGTACGATCTAGAAGGACTCTGGATTGAACTTCATCTATCTCCCTCATTCATATTTTGGATTTGATAAAAACATACAATATCCGTAACTACTCACAATTGATGCACATATAAAAATCATTCACACCGATTCCTCTATGAAATTCATAAGGAAATTTCCTAAACACTGATCCCTCAGCTCTTTAGTAAATTACCCAACATTAAGAATAGATGTTATACGCAATCAATACATCGAAACCTATCCCTAGTATTCCAATATATTGAGTATTTTCATCTAGGTCAAAAACTTAAAAGTACTTCCCAATTAAATTCAAGAATCAAAATCAAGACTCTATTGATTAGATAAAATCTAGCATTAAGCACAAGATGAAAATACCAATTGAGTAGAAACTGAATATTATATATAAAAATCACCAAAATATGAATGAGTTCAAAAGATTACATTCAATCCCAAAGATGAAGAATTCGCTACCCATGGTAGCCATTACAATCCAATGAAAGGAAGATTGCAAGAGAAGAAGAAAATTGGTGTTTTGCTTGTCCCTGTTGTTTTCCTTCGTTCCTCTAGGTCTTGGTGCCTCACAAAATCCTAAAAATCTCCTTTTAAACTCGGTTTTGGGCCTAGGTTAAGTGACTTTTCTCTTGGGCTTTTTTTTATTTTAAACTTTTTATTTCTTTTCTTCATGAATCTTCCGATCTATCATTTTCTTCATTCTTTTATACCTGAAATTTCACAATAATTGAGATTAAATGATTTCCTTTAACTCAGGACTCAAAACATAAATTTAAATCCAAAAACTCTAAAATTTAGAGTAATTACTATTTTAATTAACACTTAAACCCACAAGTACTCAATCTTTCTCATGTATAAAAACACTCAAAATTGGTACTTATCAGAGCATATTTAATGCATCTCTACGTTCATGAATGAACAGAGGAAGGCTTGAAGAGAGAGATTTCAAGTGAGGTTTTTCAATGGTCAGAAAAAGATTTGTTACAACTCTTTTGTCAACTCTATATATATAATGAAATGTTCCAAGTTAAAGCAAATAACAAAAGGGATCAAGAGTTTTCAAAACATTGCAAAATTTGTTGCTTAAAGCTTTTAGCGCCCCAAACTTTAAAAGAACATTGTGTTCGTGTAGCAAACTAGTAGAGTGTTGAAATCTTGTATTCATTGAAAGACTTGTTTTCTCTACCTAGTAAGCAAAACTTTGTGCTCTTTTAAGTCACTCCCTTTATTCACCAAATCCTTAGCCAATAGTGGTTATATTCCAAATAATATTTGGGTTTCTAGCCAAAAGTAGTTGCATTTCAAAAAATACTTGAGTTTGTAGTCAAAAATAGTTGTGTTCAAAATAATACATAGGTTTCTAGCCATAAGTGGTTGTGTTCTAAATAATACTTAAGTTTTTAGTCAGAAGTGAATGTATTCCAAATAATACTTGAGTATCTAGGTAGAAGTAGTTGTGTTCCAAATACTACCTGGGTTTTGTACTAGAAGTGGTTGCTCGTTCAAATAATACATGGGTTGTTTTAGCCAAGAGTGATTGAGATCCAAACAATACTTGCTTTTACCTTCACAATATTAATTTACTTAGTGGAACTTGACCAATTTGATTGAGAGTGAACATAGTATACTTATATACATGAATCAGTACAAAAATTTACAGCATAAATCTCTCTTTCTTAAGCTTATTTAAATTGTATGTTATATAAACTACATTAATAAAAAGAATAAAAACTTTTAAAACATCAAGTGATTTTATAAATGTTTTGACAAATCATTTGTCATATTAATGACTTGAGCCTGTCATTACTTCATCAAACACGACTATGTAAAAATTGTGAAAAGTTTGGATCTGCAATTCAATCCTCTCTTCATGTGTATTTTTACCTTTTTTTCCACATAAAGTTAGGTCATGTATGAGTGTCACTAAGAAATGCTTGAATTTGAAAGTGATGGTTCCATGACAAAGCAAGATTGTGAATAGTATAACCATTGTACAAAACTTTTATTTTAAGGTAACAATGTTTTGTCCATATCAATAAAATGTTAAGGTAGTATTATGTATTCTAAGCATTTATCAACAAAGGTCCACAATAATGTATCAAATGTCTTCTCATATCAACTTTTATTGTTATCTAATATTTCCTATTTTTCTTTAGATTCATGGAATGAGTGATATCTTAAAGTATGACAATATTATCAAATACTGATTAATCTGAAATCTTCAACTTTTGCACCTCATTAATCTTTAGAATCAATGTTGTGATAGTATCATTAATCTTTATTACTTTCTTAGAATCTTGCTAGTGTCTTTAGTCAACTAACACTAGAAAGAATAAACAAAGGTCTATTGATTTTGATGAAATATTGTTTAGAAGTTGTTCCCTCTATATGTAAAAACCTCGTAAATTTCTTTCCAAGAAATCTCTTAAGTCACTCATGTTTTCTTTTGTCATCATACTTTGTAACAATACAAAAATGTGCAAAACAAAGTCGTGATACAGAGAAAAAATAAAGGCGAAAAAAGATTTTTAAATGCATCATAATTACACAAATTTTCATAAATAACATACATCTAGTTATTTGTGAAATTGAATATTGAGACTTAAATATTTGAAATTCTATGAATGTTCTAAAATTTTGTTAAACGTATAAGGTCATTGTATAGTAACTATTTTACTATTTTAAAAAAAAAGTATTTTTTTCTTTTTATGAAAGTTGTTAAATTTAAAGCATTTAGAGATCAATGTTGTAGCATCTTATAAGATTATGCTCATTCATTTTATCATTTATCTTCTGTCCACTCAAAAAGTTCCCTATGTTGTTAATGGTTGCTTTTGATGATGAATAATTTGTACTAATATGTGGTTAAAAGTTAGGAACGAATTTGACTCGTTATTCTATGAGAAACAATCCTACCAATTTTAAGGTTTTAGTTATTCTAAGAGGCCAAGGTGCTAAATTATTGAAAAAGATGAGAGGTACAAATTAGATTCATTCAAGTAACATTTTAATCTGATTAGGTAACCACTTTATCAAATATACCTTACACGTTGCGTTTGAGGTACTTGACATGAAGGAAACTAGCTGAGTTGAATTTTTTATTTTTTATTTTAAAAAAAAGCTTTACGAGGTTGGATCAAAACCAAACTCTCCACTCATCCATGCACACTCCATTTGTAGTATATGCCTCATTTTAATTATTTTTTTATTAATATAGTTTTGCTCTTAATTTAAAAAAAAAAAAAATATTACTTTCTTTTGAAGTTTCTTTCTGTTTTAAAGTTGAATTTTTTACAATGTAATAATGCTTTCTACATTCGCTATGCATTGGGTCTCAAATTTTAAGCAAAGGAGGAGAAAAAAAGGGCACACTCTCCCCAAGTACAGAATTTTATGTGTCATGTTTCTTATTTATGAATTTCACTCGAGATTTTGTAACATTTAATAATGTGTTGAAAATAACGAGTTGCTACATCAACTCCTGCTAGGAATCTATTATTAGATTAGGGTTTATTGGAAAAAAATGCAGTACTGTTAGATTTAATAGTTATTAAATGAAGTGTTCTAATTTTCTTTTATTTTTTCATTATCCCAATTTCTCCTTGGGCATCTCCTTCTCTCACCACCAATGGTGCAACTTCTGTTGCAGTAGTAACATCAATCAAATACTAAAGTTATGGCTTAGGGTGGTAAGAGAACACCGAAGCCAAATCTAACAACTAAACAATTATTTTCCCTATTATGTCCCCATCCTGACCTTCATCTTAGATTAGATTAAAGTGTTTCAAGTCTTTAAGATCTTCTGCACTAAAGAGACTAAAAGTCAGAAACAAAAGTGACTAGGTTACTTTATTCAACATTGCTTTGCAAACATTATTGAGACTATTACACAATATGTAAGCATCATGTATTACGATGAAGCAGCATTCTTTTACAAGAAGAATGATCATTTTAAGGGCTATGTTGAGTACAGAATACAAAGCCTAAAAAGTCCACTATACTACATATTGAGTAAATGAATTCATTTTCCAACACACCAAACATATGGAGATGCTTAAATAAAAACTGAAGCAGTCCTGTGAAAAACAGTAACAGCTCCATGCCTAGTGTAGAAAATGGGAATGAGGTGCCCATTGGACTTGCTTCTTGAGTCTATCATTCATGTTTTCTGGGAGCTAATGAAGGACCAAATACCTCTGGTTTCTGTATTTATTACCATGGGATCTCATACACTACGTTGTTCTTTCAAAACCACCTCCTACCTGCATATGTAACCATTCAGGTGAAGATCCTCTGCTATACTCTCTTGGAGCTTGTGAACCGAACGGTATGCCCGCGGGATCAAATCCATGCTGACCAAACTGGAATCAAAATTCATGTCTTTTTAAGAATGATGAAAAACTGAACTCTACCAACATCTAGATTTCAAACAAACCACCCAGCTTCAAAAGTACTTCATTTGTTCCAATAAAACATTCCACCCAAAAATTTTCCAAGTACCCAATAAACAAGTTTGCAAACAAAACAAACTCTTTCCACACAAATAGTATATACAAAAGAGACAGTTCAACCCTAACAGCCATCCTAGAAACATAACAACAGGTAGAATTGCACCGATATCTTGCCAAAGAGAAGAATTTAGCATTCAGAAATTCAATATAAAAAGCAAGAATGTTCAAGACTTACATCCTTAGGAGGAAAGGCTTCAATACCGGAGTTCAGTCTCGAATTCACTGCTTCAAGCTTCATGGACAAAAACTGTGACAACCAACCATTAATAGCAAAATTCTCAAAATCAATTTCGAAAAAGACATAAATTAAGAAAGATTTTAATAGCGCAGAAATATGAAAATAGTAAAAAGCAATGATACCTACCTCAACTTGGCGCTGAAGAGATTGTATATAATTAATTATCTCATCAAGTACCAACGCTTTCCCGATAACCTAAATCAGAGAAAGTATCTCAATTCACACTTTCCATGAATCATAAATTCGTAATCACACCAATAATCACGAATAATTTTCCATTGTGTTATCAATATGGCCATCTTGACAGAGACGTGTATAGACAAATACTCAAAAGATAACATTCCTCTTTTCTAACCCACAAGCTTTTTTTTTTTTTTAATTACACATATACATCCGTGAGCAGAAACAAAACTAGACAAGTACAAAAACAATACCTTATTACAACCAGGGACCAAATCCTGAAGAATTTTCATCCTTTCACTAATCTTTTCCCTTCGAGCCTGTGCAGCATCCAGCAAAGTCCCAATTAGAAATCACAATCAATAACTTTATCCAAGCACACCCTAAACTCAATCTCCCCTTTAAATCAACATTGAAAAAAAAGGTAAACCCCCATACTATGATATCCTCACTTTACATTTTAACAGAACAACCCATTAAGAAAAAAAGACAAAAGAACAAAAATTTACTCGTTCTGCAAGACTGTGGCTATCAGTGGCTTGACCCCTTCTGGCTCGGACGTGAATGTAATCTTGCTTGGGAGCTTCGGAAGGAGGCTTTGCGCTTTGCTCCGCAGGCTTTCCTGAACTGACTTCTCCTTCACCTTTACCATCACCATTCCCCGTTGCTTTAACACGTTTTCCATCACCCTCATTCTGCGCAATCCAAACAGCCCTTAAGCACATCCTCAATCAATTCAAGGAAACAAAACAAAATAACAAACGCGAGTGAGCGAATATGTACCACCGCATTGCTGGTGGACACGGCCTTAGCGGAATCGTCCTCGGAGTCTCGCCGCTTTCTGCTGTTACTGGGCCCAAGCCCATTGTTGGGCCCGGGAGCGAAATCCCCAAACTGCCCCGGCCCATGTCCGAACTGCGGGCTTCGGAGACCCAATCCCCCGCCGCCATTAATCGCTTGCGGAAACTGCCAGATCTCCGCCAAGCTATACGGCGCTGTATTGCCGTTCCCATTATTCGCAAAGGAACCCTCGTTCATCATCGCACCCGGATCCATTAATCAAAACCCGAACCGCAACCTCACTTTAACATTCACTAACGGAATAACCAAACCGCAACAAAAAAAATAAACAGTGAGAAAGAGAGAAAAAGAGAGAGAGAGAGAGAGAGAAGGGTCTTGGCTTTGGTGCTTGATCTCCTTGGACAGTGGAAAATGGTGCGCGCTGTGGGTTTATATTATATCTCTCTCTTCACTCACACTGTTCCACGGACACAGACCTCGGTGGCAGCGTACGAAGTCGTTTCCACTGAGGTTTGAGCGGTTCTCTCTTCCCTGCCGTGCGATCGAACTACCCTGCCTCGTCCTCTCGGATATCTCCACCGTTGATTTCCATCACCCAATGCTGTTCTGCCACGTGGTAAGGGTTTAATGTATTCGGGATCTGAGACTCGTAACAGGTGCGGGTGGGTTACGAAAAGGTTTTGGAGTAATTAATCATTGTTTGGATTTAAATAATAGTAGTGAGTGAGTATGTGATGTGAGGGAGACCGAGAGTGAGAGGGGTCAATTTGTGGTAAAGTTTCTAATAATGATGGTTATCGATTTTTTTAGAATTTAATTAGAATCAGAAGAATATTCAACGCTTTTCTTGGTTAACCAATTATAGTTTATGGAAATTACACGTTATTATGAACGAAACGGATTGAATAATAGCAAGTAAAACTTACAAAACTCCATAATTTTTTAATAGGTCAAAGCATTAAAATGAACGTGCTAAAAAAATGGTAAAATAAGAAGTGTAACTCAATTGATTAGAGAATACGTTTAAATTCGTGACAGAAAATGAGCTGTAGTTGGAAAGATTTGGAGAACAAATATAGATAATGCATGAAAATTAAATAGTTTAAAATGGGGTATGGAATTTTGTTTTGTGCGTTTTGGGGGCGTCAAAGGATAATACGAACAGGAGAACATTGGATGCATATTTAGAAGGCCCACAAGCTAACTGTTTCGGCATGGAGCTAGGTTTTGATGGTGACACTAAACTAGTCCCGTTACAGTGATCCGTTTTAATTTTTGGGCTTATCTGATTTAAATTTTTTTCCCTTGTCGTGTGTTGTACCAGGATGTCCTCATTTTGTTGCATAATAATGCAATGGCAGGTCCCATTTCATAACTGTCAAAGGGAAGTGACATGATGGAAGAAATAAAATGGAAAAGGTTTTGGGGAGGATTAGGTTTAGAAAACGCTGTTATGTTACGTTTTGGGAGTTAAACATTGTTCAATCCTGCATAATCATATTTTCATCACTCATCGTTACACAATTCTATGTTTGCGTTTTCAAGATGTTGTGGGTAGCAAGATTGACAAGAAGCAAGCGCGTATGCTGTGGAAGAGTGGCCCAATTGGACATGAGCACGTGATCAAGAGCAGCATTTCGTAAAAGTAGAACAATATTTTCATTCAATCTTTAAGAAAAAGAAAAATATTATTATTATTATTATTATTATTATTGAATGAGTTGAGTCTTAATTAACTGTGCTCCAAAATCATGACATTATGTTGGTTTGATTGCACTTAAATTTGGTAGAGGGGAGGCATAAAAGGAAGAGTGAAGGGATAGAAGAGACACTTGGTTTTTGATGATTGGTAATGGCATTGAATTATACATTTATGTTGAATTTAAAGATCTTATTATAAAATAAAATTTGAAAATAATTATCACAGGCTATATTAATTGTAGTTTGTTTTTTTTTTTCTTTTTAGTGTTCATCAATTAAGAATGTGTCATACCTGTTTGCTAACTTTTATACAAAAATCGGTATTTGAATGGATTTGCCAAGCCGAACTTTAACCATGGCTAAGAAAAAGAAAAATTCTACCATGGATAGTTAACATATCAAACTTAAACCTTATTTTTTTAAGAAAATAGATCAAACCTATTTAAATAAACTCTAATCTATTTTGACTCCCACATAATGTGATCTATATATTTATTTTAGTCTTAATCTTCATCATTTATGTTCATTATTGTGTTGATACTTTTCAGAAAGCTTAGTTTTTGTAGTTTCCACACTTGTAAACTTTTCTTATTATTTTGGAAGTTTCTCGAAGTAGTGGTTGAAGAGTCTTTTTATAAGATGAATAAACTGATAAATTACATGATTAATTTATAAATTTAATTGACCACTATAAAAATATTTGATAAAATAACTAAAGAAGTTTATTTTAAAAGTTTATATAAGTTACTTTAGTTAGTTTAATATATCTATATATATATATATATATATATATATATATATATATATATTTTATATATTATATATTAATTTATATTTTAAAGAT
>Ga0209489_108308_pt1 | contig 14338 bp, 10 predicted proteins | sample SiratrowhiteBW_FD_187527 | JGI IMG/M metagenome (GOLD analysis project Ga0209489, IMG submission 187527) | Root nodule microbial communities of legume samples collected from California, USA - Siratro white BW (SPAdes) (version 2) | ecosystem: Host-associated > Plants > Roots > Nodule | place... | reverse complement strand
ATGTAGTTTATTAAGAAAAACTATGGAAAACCAAAAAAAAAAAAAATAAGGCGAGTTTGCGAAAATGAATTTTGAGTCCGGGAGTCGGTTACGTGTGGGGAATGTGTTAGCACTCCCACAACGTCCGTCTTAAGAAGATACCTTTAATTAAATAAGTAATCTGAGTGTGATTTTTAAAAACATTTATTTTTCCAAGAAAGTGATTAAGATAAAACAAACAATATATTTTTTTTTTGTTTTAGGGAGCCCGACAAGGTTTGACCTTGCTCCTACGTATCTCCATTAGGGATGGAAAATCAGGGTTACGTAGTTCTTTGTTGATAAGATTGTTTGTTGTCTTGATATTTTTTTTTTTTTAATTTTTGAAAGCTTATGTTTGAAAATAAGGTAAGTGAATGGCACCATGGGCTTTGGATAGCAGTGCTAGGTTTAAAGCCTGGGCTTTGAGTGAGGTGCCAGATTTAAGGTCTGGGCTTTGGGTAAGGTGCCAGGTCTAAAGTCTGGGCTTTGAGTAACGATGCCAGGTTTAAAGCCTGGGCTTTGGATAACAGTGTCAGGTTTAAAGCCTGGGCTTTGAGTGAGGTGTCAGGTTTAAGGCTTGGGCTTTTGGGTAAGGTGTCAAGTTTAAAGTCTGGGCTTTGAGTAACGATGCCAGGTTTAAAGCCTGGGCTTTGAGCAATAGTGTCAGGTTTAAAGCCTGGGCTTTAAATAAGGTGCTAGGTGCAAATACTAATTGGGGTGGTGCAGGAAGTAGCTCCACTAGTCAGAAACCACTTATGATCAAGGGCTTTTTAGGGATTGAGAAGAGTGTGGGTGCAGATCTGGATTAATGGGGGTGCAGGAAGTAGATCCGCTAATTAGAAATGCAACCAGGGTCGAGGGCATTTTCGGGATTAAGAAGAATTAGAGTGTAGATCTTAATTAATGGGAGTGCAGGAAGTAGATTCGCTAATCAGGAATCCAAAAGGGTTGAGGGCATTTTGGGGATTAAGAAGAATTGGAGTGTAGATGTTAATTAATGAGGGTGCAGAAAGTAGCTCACTATCCAAAAACCCAACTAGTGTTGAGGGCATTTTGGGGATTAAGAAGAATTGGAGTGTAAATCTTAATTAATGGGGATGCAGGAAGTACCTCCACTAACTAAAAACCCAACTAGTGTTGAGGACATTTTGGTAATTAAGAGGAATGCGAATAGAATGACCCAACTCCTAAACCCTAAGCCACAACTACCTTAATCCTAAGCCACCATCACCTTTCTTCACCCATGATGAACCAAAAGCGGCAACAACGATGAGGAAGGAGCGGCGACGGGACGGTGCGGCGGCGGCGGCGACACGGAAAAAATGGCAGTGACGACGGAAGTCGTTTTGGGGCTGTTTTGGAGTGGTTTTGGGAGCAAAAAATACATGGACAAAATACAGAGAAGAATGTTTGGAAGATGGAAGATGATGAATTTTTTTTATTATTTAAGAAATAAAAAAAAAATGTCGTAAAGAGCAAAAGGGACCTTCTTTTTTTATATTTTTATCTTTATATGAAAATGAAATGATGAAGAAATAAAAAAAAAACATCACAGAAGATAAGAACACAAGATTTACAAATTTCAAACTTTAAGATCTATATGAAAATCTAAACTTTACAAATCATACCTGAGTGTTCTTCAAAAATGATAATCTCCTCTACAAAAGTTTCTTGTTTCTCAGTTTTAAACTCAATGTGGATAGTAAGACAAGAAAATCAATCTTCTATACTTTTTATTTCTTTTTTTCTCTTTTTCTTCGTATCTCCCAAAGTGATCAATCGTTTTTTCTTTTAACGTTAGAGTAGTTCTCACTTAAGTGAATCCTCTTTTTTTATCATTTAATTTATTTTTTATTCTAAAAGTAGTTCAGAGCTGTTTTGAAATATTGACTCTTTCTTCTTTTTCTTTTCTTTTTTTTATTATTAAAGATGAAGTGTAGATGAACGTGAGAGTGAGATAAAAAAATTTGAGAACGGTCATATTTTATTTTATTTTTTATATTTTTTGTTATTGTGAAATGAGAACATGGGTGGTTTAGAGCAGTTTTAAGATTGACTGATTCTTTTTTTTATTATTATTTTTTTTTTAAATCAAGGTGGTTCAGAGAAGCTATCACTTTTGACCCATTCTTATTATTTATTTTTTCTAAAATTTAATATTAAAGATGAATCTACCGATGAATGAGAATTAAGCCATTTCAAAACGGTCATAATTTATTATCTATTATTAATTTTATATTTTATGTTGGGGAGAAGGTGGGTTGTTATTTTTTTGGGGAAGTTAAGATTTAGTGAGATTCACTAGTTCTTTTTTTTTATTATTATCTTTATTTTTATTTTGTGAGAAGTTAAGATTGATTGAGATTGACTGGTTCTTTTTTTTATTATTATCTTTATTTCTATTTTGTGAGAAGTTAAGATTGAGTGAGATTGACTGATTCTTTTTTATTATTATCTTTATTTTTATTTTGAAAGTACAAATAAAAGAAACAGTTTGAAAACAATTTTCTTTTCCTGTTATTTTTATTATTATTTTTTTTATTCTTGGATTCTGTTGTTTTCAATTTATATATATTTTTTATTCATTATTCTTTTTGTTATTTTTGTTTTTCTATTATTAATTATTTTTTGTAATGGAAAAATTCAAAAAAATTTATTTATTTATTTATTATTTTTTTCATTTCTTTATTTTATTTTATTATCGTATTTTTAATTTAAAAGATTATACGGACAAAATTGGGTGTTCACATAGTGAATAGAAAATCAAATAAAAAATAGAAAAATCTCTAAATTTAAATATATGGAGCTTAGGCATTAAACATTAAATAGAAAGATTGAAAAGGAAATATAAAGAAAAAGAAAAGAGAGAAAAGAACTAGAAAGGCAAGAGAAATATTTGCCTGGCTTTGAAATAAGCACACACTTCTCTTCCTTCAAAAAAATATTATAAAGAGTTGGTTCAAAAGAAATCTTTGATAAAAGTTTAATAATTATGAATGTGTAAACCGGTTCGTCTATGTGTTCTTCATAATCAAAGAGATGAAATTTTATTTGTTTGCGTTGAAGAATGAAGAGAACTTGACTATATAGTTCATGATGGATGTTATTTACTATCTAGATTTTGTTTATTGCAACCATTTTATGTTTATGTAATATACATATCATGCACTTTAAATTTTGCCCATTTAGTTTTTTTTGCACCTTTAAGATTATTGCCATTATTTACATTTCTATCCATTTACGTTTCTTCCTTTTACCTTTATGCAATTTTCTACTTCAGTCATTTACTTTCATGCAATTTTACATTTCTCGGGCATTATATTTCCAATAGACAGTCTGTTCTGTATCAAACGGTCCATTACACAATGGTTTGTTAGATGGTTTAATAGTTGTTCAATCATTTTGCCTTTAAATTTGGTTTGTAGTTTACTTTTTGATTTGTAATTCTAATACGCTTTCTATTTACATTGCCTTTAATCATTTTGAACATTTTGATTTTGAACATCTAATCCATACTAAATTTTCTATTCATCACAATAATTTCGTTATTTTTTCCATTTTAATTCCAGCTTTTAATTCCAATTAGTTTTCAATCATTGTCTTTACCATTTTCACTAAGTTATATTCTTTAATTTTAGTAATTTTGAATTTGATATTTCTTTTTCTCATGCTTTTTTTTCGTCATTTTTTTTCATTGTTTTTCTTTACATTTTTTACATTTATATTATGTGAATTTAGTTTCTACCCATTTAATTCATGTCTACGATTACAGTTTACATTTTAATTTACAATTTTCATTTCTACATTTCATTGTCTCTTTTCCAGTAGACGGTCTACTGTGTTTGACTTTAAAACCTTCTCAAAATCCCCCATTTTGAATTTGTGAAATAAACAATAATAACTAACGAAATTAATATGATAGCCTCTAGGGCTATGGTTGATATTCTTTCCTGTATCCGTGAATGGAATGGAGCATGGTAGCCGAATGGAGTGTGTAAATGAATGGAAGAAAAAGTGATTCAAGGATGGAAAGTGATCTACGAGTGGAGAAAATGAGAAGAGAGGTTAGGCCAACTTTCTCAATGGTTTTAGGCTAAGCAAGTTAAACTAACCTAGAGATGACTTTAGACAAGTGTGCGATAGAAATTTGGTAACACTTTACTCAATTCATCAAAGTTGAAAATCAAGAACTGAATACATGAATTTATAGACTCTCAAGTTGTCAATACCCAATTTCGTCCTGACAAATAAAATTATTTTAAAATAAAAAAATATAAAATAAAAATAAAAATGTGTTATTTAGTTTTTATTATACTTTTTATTTAAATAAATAAATAAAAAAGATTATTTTAATTTTAATTTATAAATAAAGTTTTAAAATAAAATTTGTAGATGAGAAAGAGTTTGCTCAAGCCTAATCCATTTAAGATGTGTCTAAACAAAAATAAAATAAAATAAAATTGTCATTAAAATATCACATTGTCTCCCTCTTTTTGTCTGCCTTTTCTGATGCCTATTAATGACATAAAAATTAATTGAAAATATCAAATGTTGATGATTTTGAATTAAATGTTGATTGTCTAATATTTTGTATATTTTCTTTTTGAACTGTTATGCTCATTTTATTTGTTGATTCCTTTTATTTTTTTTTTTAGATTGCTCTTACTAAAATAGTAAAAAAAGCAAAGAAAGTGTATGTTGAGTTTTGTTTTAAAATAACTACAGAAAATAATAAAATAAATTTGAAGAAAGTCCAACCCATTAAGAAATAAATTGTCTTTGAATAAAACTCAAATTAATAAAGGGTTCACTTTGAAAAAAAATAAAGTAAATTAGTTTGCTTAGGTATAGTATATTAAAAGTTAAAAGTGTGTTAAAAAAGACAAATAAAATTGATATTTTGCATCCCTTATCATTAAAGTGTTGTCATGTCACACTTTCTTTCTTTACTGAATAATCTTACTGCCTTTTCAGGCACCCATTTTTAGTGTACAAAAATTAATTTTAAATTAAAAAATAATAATTAATGGAAATTTGAACAGATTGGATGGGAAATATTAATTGCATATTATTCTGTTTAATTGCAAATAATGGTAATAATGGGTGGTTATTGTACTTAATTGTAAATAACTCTGATTGATTCAGATTTATTCTCCAGCATCAAACTGAGATAGGGGCAGATTCATTGAATTGATCTAGTAGAGCAACTGAGAGGTGTGAAAAAATTTTATAAAAGAAAAAAAAAGACTAAAATAAGGGGGCATGATTTACTCTGAGCAGTATTTTACACCCATCTTTACACAAATAAAAGAATTACACACATTTTACACACCTTTTTTGAGAGAGCACTAGAATTACACATGAAAATAATTACTGAAGATCTGGAGGCTTGAAATTAGAAGAAGGAGGTGAATTTTGTTAACGCAAATCTTCAACTAATATGTCTTGATCGTTCAGTCTCATGTGATTGTTCTATTTGTTCTTATTCTTTTGTCCTTATTTTGTTTGTTTTGACTTGTTAAAACCTCAATATCATCAATATTAGTATTTTCTATTGCTTGTAAATAAATTTGTATTATAAATTTGTTTTTGTTATACCGGAGATGTTGCTCTAAGCACGTCTCATATACCGGATGTTGCTCTAAGCACGTTCTGTTGTTTAATTTTTTTTTTCTAGAGGTTGCTGTTTCACACGATCTCAGAGGACTAACAAAAAAGAAACCTAAATCTTAGTATATCATGGAAATAAGAACATTAGAGTACTCAAAAGAGACACTAAACCATTTTTATTTTCATATTTATTATTATTATTATTACTTTTTCTCTTACCACACATAAATAATGTTTTATTTCAAGTAAATTTGTGAAGATAAAAATATATATAACATTTCTAAATTTTTAATAAAAAATAATAAATGTTTCCCAAAAATAAATAAAGTATATCATTTTTGAAAAAGTCTATAAATATTTCCCAAAAGTTAATAAAATATCAAAATTTCAAAATTAAAAATATATAAAAAAGTTTCCAAAATAAAGAGAATAAATAAATCAGCTTTTAAAAATTGAAAACATAAACTTTCAAAATTAAAAATATTATATTCAAATTTTTTTAAAATAATTAAAATAAAACATTTTCAAAATAGTGAAAATATTTACTTTTTAGAAAAAATAAAAACATGATACAGTTTCAATAATCTAAAATTTTAACAATAAAAAATATAAAACATTCTTTTAAAAACAAGATTAAATGAAATTTTTAAAAAAATAAAAAATAAATAGCAACAATCATAACAAACGGATTTCAAAATTAGAACTACGTGAACCCTAATTTTTTATGACGGATAGAGATATCTAGGACCAAGGTCAATCCTTGTCGGGCCCAAAAAATAAAAAAAATAAATGTTTATTTGTCTTATTTTTGCTTATTATTTGTATTTGCATAATTGTTATTTATTTGTATTATGTTTAGTAGCATATTTTCCTTTTCTTGTTTATTTATATGTTTTGATTTTATGTTTGTTTGTTTTGGGAAAAATGACATTTTATTTGTTTACTTATTAGCATGTTTGTCGTATTATTATTGTTATTATTTGGGAAAAATGACATTTTGTAAAGCCACACTTATTTCTACTCATTTGATTAAAGGTACCGTCTTAGGACGGGCGTTATAGGTGTTAATACCTTCCCCATAAGTAACCGACTTCCAAATCTTGAATCTGGTTCGTAGACATTTTATTTTTGGTTTTTTTATGGTTTTCCATAATAAACTATGGTGGCAACTCCAATTGTCAATTTAAATATTTTTAAAATTAAATTTTAATCATCCCGTCGTGATCCGGTTGCGACATAAGTCAACCAACTTGGAGTTAAAAATGAGTGAGAAAATTCAAAATTCAAATATCTAGATCTAGAGTAACCAATGACCATGTGACACTTTTCACTTGATCCCTAAAATGTGGCGGCATATATGGATTAAATGTCATGTGTCAAGTTAACACCTTAAGCATTTAGAATATGAGCAAAATGTGAAGGAGGTGGATGACCAAGGCTAGCTTCTAGATGCCGAAGTTCCCTAGGGTTTCAAATGGGATTAAATGAAGCCTAATTGAAGTTTTAGGTGACTCTCTGTTCATTATTTTAGCTCCTACTGTGCGCCCTGAATACAAAGCCTAAAAAGAAATATGCAAAGGCCCAATACATGGCCCAAAAGGCAAATTAAACTAAACTACTATTTACAAACAAAGGTGTGGCCCATGTTGATAATAAGAATAATAATAATCATAATATTATCATATTGCTTGTTTGGCGCAGTAGATAAATCCAGTTTTTTTAGTGATATTATATACAAATTGATAACAAACAACACATTACACAAATTAATATCAGAAAAAATAAAATAAAATTCAAATATTACAAATTTATGTATTGATGTAGAAATTTATGACAAAATAAAAAAGGAAAATTGGTAATTGGACACAATAATTTATGACTCCACTCGAGTGATGACCCCAATTCAATGAAAATGTTGTTGCCTTTGAGAAACGTTATTGATTTGATTTTCACATATAATGAGCTAACAAACTCATTAATTGACTAGCAAAATTACTCAACTGACTAACTAACATAATTACACAACTAACAAACATAAGTTCCTTAGTTGACCAACATATAATGCACATTATGACACATGATCACCACAAAGATGATAATGGAGTCGTCTTCATAAAGTGCCACACCTTTTAGGTCGACGTATGAGAAGGTTATGGTTGGAGTAATATGGTCGATAACATCCGTAAACAAGGATATGATCGACCTCACATACCACTTGTGCCAAAAATTGGTGCAATCATGCCTCCTTCAAAAATCCTTCGGCAATGATATTAACTGAAATGCCTCGCATACTTTCTTTTTGTCCCAATCTTTCTTGTTATCTTAATCCCTTTTGGCGGGTCGTCACTTCCTCAACTTCGATAGGATAAGTGAACCTTGATCAAACTTCCACCACGGTGCTTTTTGTTGTATGAGAGATTCAATGAATGGATTGGCACGTAGTACATTAACAAAAGACATTTACAAGCATTACATTAAGGGGTTTTGATGATGATGTCACAAAAAATGTGCCATGTAACCCTTGAGTGACTTCCCTTCTATTTGGTTTACGTCAAACAAGTCCCTAATTTGGGGCTTGATTATTCGCAGCAAAATACATCATAAACGAGGTTGAAAATTCTTAAAAGGAGAAAATAAAACTATTAGGTAGGTAGTTAAACCAATATAGGATGGTGCTCTCAATGTTCTAGCAAACATCTTGCATCAGACCTCATTTAATCCATTACAGATCAACATTTGGACTAAAAAAATGCGTTGGTGATTGATTGGATCCTAAGATCCAATAAATGGATCATTTTTGAAGATCATGTCGTGTGGTGATATTAATTTGTCCAGCACTTCTTATGTGAGGCATTGGAAGTTTCATTGTTAACTCAATTTCTAACCTCCTCTAATGGGACATTATAATAACATTCGACAAAGGATATTATATTTTTTTTAAAAGAGAACACAGTATACTTTTGTTTTTATAGATATATTTGTGCTCTAATCTTCTAATACTCTATTGCTTTATAAAATATAGAGTATAATATATAATCTTATAATAGACATTTCAAATTTATCTTTCTACTCCAAACAACTATGTTATAATAACAATATAATTAACATTAAAAGACATAAAATTAAAGGTAGCAATTATTGACTATCCAAATTCTTATTGAGCAGAAACTTACACTCCTTAACAAACTATTTTTTCTTTTTAGTTTAATGCTAACAAAGTCCTCCCTTAATCTCATAATAAACCCTTTATTTCAATAATCTCCTTCAAGTCACAAAATTGTTGGTATTGTTAGTATCGTTGCCCGTAAGTAAATATAGCATATCCATAATAATATAGCATATGTATAGCGTGACCAGTTGAGGAGACATGACTAATGTTTTTTTTTTTTTTTTTTTTTTTACTTTCATCATTTTGGAAAGATTTTCACTTAAAGTACTCTTCTTTGGAGCTAATGAATGCTTACCATTTGTCCAAACCATAGATCAAGCTAAAGCACTATCAACTTTAATAAAGACTCTCAAATTTCCATGCCTTTCTTGGAAATCAGATGATTCAGATTGGAGAGACTCTTTATCCTTAGAAATATTAAGTGATAAGTCTTTGCTTTGGTTTCCAAAATCTTCTAGCTGGGTTTCTAAAGTTTAGGTCTGCCTTAAAATTTCACTAACCTCTTCTATCTCTCCTTTATATCTTGATGTTTCAACATGAATGCTTGAAGACAAATCAGGTGCAAATAGATCCACTGTATGTGTAAACCTACCAATAAATTCCTTAACTAGCTCGACTTTTATGGTCACAAGTTAGGATTCATCATCCTTACACCCTAAATTAATAAGCATTAAATTTAAGGGTTGTGCATATCCTCTCCTAAAACAACCATATCACTTTATTCATCAAATGGAGGCTTGAAATGTTTGTCTTTCATCACATAAGGCACAACCTGTGCTTTATTTGTTGCAACTTCCATCTCTACTATTTGGGCTGCTAATGCTTTAGAGTTTTAAGAATTCTTCTAGATCCTCAACTTTCCCTTCATGTCTGATTGAAAGGGCCTTTATCTGTAGATTTATTTTGAACATCCAATTCTTTGTCATCTCCATGTGTGCTAGCACTTGGTCATTTTTGTCCTCAAATGGAACATCCCGTCTTTCATGAAAATTGAACATCATTTCTCTAGTAATCATCTTATACTAAAAATATTACTTTTCAAGTCAGGTACATAATAGACGCCTTCCATAGTACCTTCTTCTCCATCCTTTTGGGAAAAATATATTTTCCTCAAACCTTTGATTGGAACCTTCGTTGAGTCTCCAAAAGACACATGTCCATCTTCTATCTCTTGTATATCAATAAAGAGTTGTTTGTGTCCACACATATGATTGCTAGCATCAGTGTCTAGTTAGCACACCATGTCACTATTTCAAGTGATGACTACATTGGCCATCATGAGGATCCCTTTATCTTTTTTTCATCTTCCTTGACTAAATTTATACTTTTCTTCCACTCCCTTCTTGGTGTAATGTCCATATTTTTCGGAATTGTAACATTCAAACATATGGACGATTTTGTTTGTAAGGCTTCCTTCGGGACTTTTTGTATATTTTTCTTCTTTTGTTGTTCATGTGCTTCAAGAAAACCCCCAAGATAATCAACTGTCATTTCTTCCAAATTTCTTGAGTTTATTGACTATTGTTTGCACACGAGTAATGTAACTAGATACATCTTTCTAATCCTTCATCCTTATGGCCTCCAACTCACTTCATAGAGTTTGAAGATGCATCCTTTTAATTCGCTCGACACCCACACTGTTTTTCAAGATGTCTTACACTTCCTTCGGAGTTGATGCACCATTAATATTCTCAAAAATTGACTCATCAACATACAACATGTACAAAGTTGTTTTGCCTTTTATAATATTGTGTCTCTTTCAATGTTTTGTTTTGGGCCGCAAAAATATTCCGTGATATTTTCTAGTTTTTCAAAATCTTTTTGCACCACCTCCCAAGCATCCTGAGATTTCAGAAGGGCTTTCATTTGGATGTTCCAATTGTTATAATTTATTACCTTTGTCAATTAGGGCAATGACAAATTATTTATTACACTTGCCATAGCTCTGATACCTATTTGATAACAGAGGACAACATATGTATTAATTTTCTTCTTGAAGAGAGAGAAAGAGAAAGCACAATAGACTTTTGTTTTGATGTATATATCTATGCTCTAATACTCTATTATTTTTCTTTTATAAAATATAGAGTACAATATTTAATCTCACAATAGATTTTTCAAATTCATCTCTTTACTCATGACAAAATAGCTAAGCTATAATCTATAATTAGCATTAAAAACATATAATTAAAGGTAGTAATTATTGACCATCAAAATTTTTGCATAACAGAAAGTCACACTCCTTAACAAACTATTTTTTTGTTTAGTTTAATGCTAACAATTTACTTTGATGGCATTCTAGAGTTCTTCATTTTTGTGTTAGAGTCATTGTTAGCCCGCAAAGTATCTTCCACACGTCGTGTGATTCTTCTACTTTTTTCCATAAGATTGTGTTTACTGAAAAGTTTCTGTATTTTGTTTGGCTTCTTCACTTTGTTGTCGCAAATAATTCATTATGGATAAGGTGGGTGATTTGCCATCGTCTTCAGGTTGAATGGTGTTTCACTGGTTGTGCATTTCGATTATTTGGTATTACCATATAGAAATGATTTTAACTTTTCCACTATAGATATCAAAATATTTTAACTTTTCCACTATAGATATCAAAATGCTCACGTCAAAGTTTTCAAGGAATCTTGATCAGGGATTTAAAAGTGAGTTGAGTTCTTGTCCCAATCTTTGTATTTATAAACATCAGATTGGTTATTTTTATTGCTTCGTCATTAGTGGGGCTCACTAGGAAGCCGTTTCAAATTATCAGGAATTATTAAGTTCCATTCATAGTTGTCTCATATAAAGTTGAGCTCCAATAGGTCAGTCTAATTCTCATGGAGGTGTGTGGCTGATATGGGAATACGTCGTTCAATTCTAAGGCTAATAAACCAATTCATTCAAGATTAGTATATTCTGACTCAACTAGTCGAATTTTACACAATTCGACATTATCTGATATTCCATTAGTAGGCATACTCCAACTCCACAAGCAACCGATCTATTGGGGATCCATATATTCCGAATCTGCTTGTCCAAGTTTACCTCAATTCCAAACACAAGTTATAAAATTGTTACAAATCTCAAGCATCAAAGTACACCTTGTTCGCCACATGACAAGAAGAGTTGGATCCATAGTTGAAACAACACGCCAGAATGCATACAAACAACTAAATCTTTCAATATTTCATTTTCATATCATAGCGTGCGCACAGATATATTGATACAAACACAATACCTAACACGTATTATAAATCTCCATCAATTAGACACTTTCTCCCTAAAACAAGAAGACATATATGGCTAAGTAATCATAAAAATATACATGCATACAGATGGCACTGGTCGTGCAAGTCTTGTTTTCATACCAAACGAACACCCACGTGGGTGCCTCGTGTGCATATCCCTCTACGAACTACTACCACGTACGTCCCTTCTGTGCATGCCGGTGGTTCATGTATAGGACGCATCTTCAATGAAGCTTTCTTTCCAAAGAGATTTAAACACCACAACAATTATTTTGTCACCATGATTCTATACCACTTGACATATATGATATATTACAATGCCACATCCTATTCATAAAGTCATCTATCAAAATTATGCTCAGATATTCTGAATATGCACGTTTGTCATGAAAAAGATAGTCACTTATGACAGATACAGCTGATAGAATAAGCTTTATAAAATTTATAAAGGGAGTTATTTAACATGAAATATACAACGCTGAAAGAGGTACTCTTTAAATGTGTTGTAACCATTTTTGAACTAATAATAAAGGGTTTTATTAGCTAAATGACATAAGTGACCCTTTCCAAATTCATTAGACCTGGACATTTTTCAGTGACTTAGATGAACTGATTGACTTTGATTTCTAGCTAGTGCTGGTCCACGCTAATTCTAATAATTCTCATTCCACATTCTAGCTAGTGTTTTGTGGTCGAGGGTACTCAATGGTTGAGTGGGGTATTCATTCCATACCCCTTTATCATTTTCTAATTCCTCGTTCCTTAAATATTGTATTTGTATTACAATTATAATAGAGGTCTCTTTTAGGTACAGGGTGTCCACAAAAGAAAAGATAAATTCATTCTTCAACATTCAACAATTTTGACATTGAAATTTCTCTAATCCAGAATCAAATCATTTCACTTTCTTCTCTAACATTGTCACATTGAGGTTTCCAACCCATAGCCGACACTCCTACAAAATTATTAATCATGGGTGGTTCCTACAAATTCCTTTTAAAAAAAAATTGCATTACTTAATTATTGGTCATTAGGTGGCCATATTGTCTGGTTTCTGATGCCCCACTGTTGCAACATTTAGTGGGTGCATTATGGCTACCCTAATGTCATATATTGCCCACCCCCAATGCCCTGTTGCTCCACAACTAGACATCAATGGGTCAAACAATTAATAGTTTTTTCATAATAATTATATAGATATGGCCTTAGCCACAATTGTATGAATCTTATCTTTCATTACATAATTTGTTATTCATATATTGGACTAGAGTAGCAACAAGCAAAACAAAAGCAACACCACCTTTTATATATATTAATTAGTGTACCATGCATATTTGCCTATATAATGGTCCCTTCTTCACCTTTCAAAGCAATCTGCATCTTCCACTGCCTTAATTACTTCTGTCACTTTGACCATATCCATAAACCCAAGAACAAAGGGTTTCTCACTCATTTTTTGTTTTCCCATTGTAACATGTCATCCTCAGAGGGTGTGTTTGAGTTGGGGATGGAGTTCTCAGAGGCCAACAACGTTCTTCTCATGTCATTGATGGAAGAAACACAGGAAGAAGAGTACTATGATGATAGACTAGTGAGCATGATTCAGTCATTGGAGGCAGAGATCAATGACACTGAAATTAATCAAATCTATGAGATGGGACACCTGGATGATCAAGATTGCTCCACCTCAGATAGTGAGCCAGATCATTGGGTTGACATGAACATCATCTCTTCCTTGCCCTTTGATGAGATGAATGCATGGATCCCTTGTGGAGATGAGATGATGGAGCATGCAACAATGGAATATGAAGCTGCAAATTATATTGACGATGATTTTCAGTTGTGTTATGGAGAAGATAATAATATGATCAAATCCCTGAGTTTTGGAATCTACATACGGGTTTAAACCCTAAATAATAATAATAATAATAATTATTATTATTATTATTATTATGCATGATAATATATAACAATTAATATTAGTAATATTATTAATAGTATCGCTAATATTCATAATATCATTATTAATCTTAATAATATTATTAATAATAAAATTATTATTAATAATATTAATAATGTAGGAACAGCTGGCTCCAGAAGGGGGGTTGAATGGAGCCTGAACTCAATTTGCTATAAATAGAAACCACCAACCAAGGCAAAAAATATAAGCACGGATAAAGCAGTTTTATACTGGTTCACCCTAATCTCTTGGGCTACGTCCAGTTCTCCCTTGAACAAACCGTTCAAGAGGTTCCACTATTAAGCAAATAGTTACAACGAGTACACAAACCTCTCCAGG
>Ga0209489_108307_pt1 | contig 14340 bp, 3 predicted proteins | sample SiratrowhiteBW_FD_187527 | JGI IMG/M metagenome (GOLD analysis project Ga0209489, IMG submission 187527) | Root nodule microbial communities of legume samples collected from California, USA - Siratro white BW (SPAdes) (version 2) | ecosystem: Host-associated > Plants > Roots > Nodule | place: USA... | reverse complement strand
ATATTCTGTTCTATTTGCATATATTTAGTATTGAAACTTATATGTTAATCTTTTAAGAAATTCTTGTGAATAACTAATATGGTTTGCTCTTTATTTGTGTATTGATTATATTATAAAATTTTATTTTCACTAGCTTACCCTTGCTTTTCATCTTGTTGTTTTGTAAACTGCGATGACTGTACTATCTATGTACACGAGCAGGTGCAGATGCAGGTTTTAGAGCACCTTAAAGAGGATATGCCCTAAACTGATGTTTCTTTTGTCTTGTATATACTTATATATATATATATGTTTTGATCTAGTTAAAGAATTTATGACCTTGGAATGGTCATTCTTTTTGTCATGTAGATAGCTGTAGATAAGTTTGATGTATGTGTTAAATTTTATGTAGTATTTTGAACCTTAAATGGACAGTAGTAGACAAAAATTAGTTTACCTATAGAATTTTTGGGTTGTTACAGTTAATATTAATAATAATATTAAAAATGAATAATAATAAAATCAAAAATGTTAATAAAAAATATAATAATAAAATTAAAATTATAATAATAATTAAAATAAATTTATAACATAATGATATTATTAATAATAGTAACTTAATTTTTATATTTATTTTTATTTTAAAATAATTAATATTTTTTATAATTTTATTAATTAAAAGAATAATTTATTAATTATATCTAAAAAATTTATTTATATTTAATATAAATTAATTTTAATTATAATTTTATTTTTTAAAAAATTATTTTATCAGCTATACTTATCACATTATTTACAAATTTTTATAAATTTTTATTTCTTTCTTACATCCATTCCTCTATCTAAATAATCAAACTTTTTTTTTCAAATCTTCTTAAATCCACTCTTTCAACCAAATAATTTGTTAATAACTAGTTTTTAAAATGTCATCAATAATAATATTTTTATTTTTAAAAGAGGAGTAAAATTTAACATTATTTTTTATATAAGGTATCTTTATTACTTCCTGAAACATATTTTAGAATTTATCACTACCTAAATGTTTTTAAAATTAACATTATGTACAAAACAAATTATAACTACATTATTATTTAAAATAACTCATTATTATTAAATCAATAAAGTATAAAATATCTGAAATGATTTATCAATAAGTCAAATCGTTCTCTAAAATATTTGTATATAGTGGTATATATATCTTATATAAATATAACATCGGTTTCAATCATTCAAAAAGTTTTTTTTATTGATTTTAACCGTCATAATTTCAGTTTCAATCATTCAAAAAGTTTTTTTTATTGATTTTAACCGTCATAATTTCAGTTACAAAGCATTTTAGCCTAATATTGACGTGATAAAGATTCCATGATACAGTATATTTATCTTTTACAGAAACATGTAATTTTAGTGTTTTAAAATTTATAAGAATATATATAAAAGACAAAAATAAAAGAAAATAAAATAAAATTTAAATATGTAAATATAGGAGTTAAAAAAATGGTCCTAGGGCTTAGATTGAGGCCCACTTCTTGAAGTTTGTTCCTTATGATATGGCACGTGCGGAACTACAAGTCCAAAACTTTGACCAGAATCAAATTATTAAGACACGAACCAATTCCCTCCTCAATTTATTTACCAACCTTAATAAAAAAATTAAATATACTTTTAGTCTTCCAAATTAGGAGTATTATTTTTTATTCTCTAATTAAAAATTATCTTTTTTTAATTATTCAATTATACAAAATTGTCTTTTTTAATTATTCAATTACACAAAATATTATCTTTAGCATATGACATTAGCGACATCCCTAAAGTGATAAATGATAATGTACCTATACTTTATTGTATATCTAATTTAATGACATGATTTTTGAAATTTATTAAAAACTTTAATATATTTTTAGTGTTCCACTGCCACATGGGTTTATTTTGTCCTCCAATTAAAATGTTATTTTTAGTCTTCCAATTTTCTGAAATATATTTTTAACCCTTAGATTAGATGTTAGATGTTATCATACCAAGTTCCCTTTATTTAATCATTATTTGAATTATTAAACGTTAATGCAAATACTTCACAACATCAACTTTTTTCATCTCATTTCTACATGTCAAAATCTTGGTTAAATGGAAATAATATTCGCACTAATCAAAGTCCTTTTATTACACTTAAACCCTGTCACATGTACTCAATACCATTTATCATATCATCAAAATCACTAATATTGTATAATAATAAGGAATAGAAATAGCATTAAGTAAAATCAAAAGAGTAAACAAAATTAGTTAAAGAAAAAAATATTAAACTGAAAACATAATTAAGACTTAAAAAATTATATATTCATGACTACAAACTTATTATCCTAACGATTGATTGCGACTAGAAGAAAAAGTGAATTCAAATTAAAATAAGAATAAGGTGTATGAAAATAATTAAAAATAAAATACATTTTAGAGGTGGTTAGTTTTAAAATAACTAAAAACATGACAAAAACTAGAAAATATATAAACAATCAAATTTTTTAAGATCCATGTTTTAATTCGTTTTGGAAATTTTAAACCACTAAAAAAATCAAAAAATAACTTCTTATTTATAACTTTTTATATAAAAGATAAAAAAACATAACTTCATTAAATTTTAAATATCTCAATTAAGTATCTAAAATATTTATATTTTTTAACTGAGCTTTTAATATAAACTAATAGTTATTTGACAGTTTCATTTTACAATTTCTAACTATAAAATAACAAAAAAAATTAAATGATAAAAATTCAATTTAAAAATATAAAAATTCTAAATATTAAAAATTTTAATTAAAAATATCTAAATTTATGAGATATTTAAAATTTAATTATATTATTTCTTTTCCATTAACATATGATTATATAAGGTAATAGTTATATAATGATCATATAAAATAATAGTTATATCGATTTAATTAATAGTAAAATCAAATATTATGAAATTTTGGTAAGAATATATTTATTTTTAAGACGGATTAGCAAAGACAATTGGTGATCGAAAAAATATAAGAAAAACATGAAAGTTAAGAAATAAAATATTAATTTAATATTAGAAAGTATCGCGGTTCTTAAATGAGAAGATTTATTAAGATGGATAAATTCTTATATATATTTTATATAATTTATTTTTATTTTAATTTATTAATATTTTTATTTATATTGTAATAGACTAAATATAATTAATTTTATAAAAAATAATAATAATAATTATTACTATTAATAATTATTATTGTTAAAATAATAATAAATTATTCAAAATTATAAAATAATATTAATAAAAAATTATAATTTTACTATTTTATATATTAAAATATCTATTACATCTATTATATTATTTATAGATTTTTATAAATTTTTCATTCAAATATCAATATTTTTTTTTAATCCAAACGATCAATATATTTATTTATATAATCTCATATGCATCCACTCATCCAAAAAAGCCTAAAATAAAAAAACTCTTACACATTTAAAATATAAATGCTTTTAATAAAGTTAACAATAAAAATATCTTTAAGAGATAATTAAAACTTAATTAAACATTAAATTTGTTAATCAAATTGTTCTCCCATCATTCTCTTCTCAAATTCAGGAAGGAACAAATAGAGAAGACCATTGTTCTTTTCGAGAAACTGATAGCGAGAGACTGATAGTGAAAAGATGACAATGGTGTCTTTGAACAAACATGCTACAAATGTTTTGAAGGTTAAGAGGTTTTGTTACCTTACCATTGTTGACGAAGTGTTGGGATTCCAAAGACCCTTGACGTGTGGACCTTGCAAATTACTTTTTTGAATAGACGTGTCTTATATTGATTCATCACTTCAATGTTTTAGTTTGAGGAGATGAGGTCAATTTCAAAAGGGACTTATTTTTACTCTGCTCTTTGGTTTAATCTACTTTCGTGGTCATTTTTATTTTATTTTTCTTTTGAAATTAAGTGAAAGTAGGATTCTCATATTAAAATGGATAACAAAAATAAAATACAATTTATTATAAATCTATTATCTTAAAATTGTGGACACCCTTCATTTATTTTTTTTTTCATATGAATAAAAACAACTTTCATAAATGTAAAAAAGAGAGAACTTTAATCGACTTAATTATCTAAAATACGTTAATTGAAACTTCTTTAATTGAAGCATTTCCCTTTACTCTCACATTCGCATAAAGTTGTACACAGTGTTCAACATTTGCATATTCTTCAGTGAGGAATTATCGTGGTCTTTATAAGGTGAATTTTGTGGACAGTGTTTACCTTAACTTTTGTTGATTGTTAAATATTTTATCCATTATATGTTGGCAAATGGTGACAAATTTTAGTAACAAACATGGTCTCGTGACTTGATCCCATTTGTCCCTCAACTGTTTGTGTTTTGCAGATGTGATGGCATCAAAATTTTCTTGTCTTAATATATTATACCGTATATACTATATAGACAGAACAAAATCATAAAATTTGATGTATTTTAATTAGTCTAATTCCTAAGTAGCAGAATCTCACTGCCTCTTGGATTATTTTTAATTTTGTAGGAGAATGTTTCCTTGAATGTCTTTTTTTTTTTTTTGTCTTTGTTTTTAACTTTTAGTCACTATATTTTTACAGCTAGCTTAAATTTTCTTGAATCAGAGAGACATTTCATTTCTAAAATTAATAATTAATTAATTTGAATGAAACTGTGAACATGGGTAGACGGCGAAAGTGTCTTAAAATTTCACATGTGCTATCAAACTTCTATTATTACGAGTTGCCTAGTCTTAATTTCTTGTAAATTTACGCATGTAGGTATAGACACTTGTTAAGTTTCAAAGGTAGCCTTGTTCTTATGAGTATCAAATTAGGTTAAAATTTTTAATTATCCTTTTTGGTAGCAATATGTCTAGACGTCCTTTCCAACATAGTGAAAGTAATCTAAGTTTTTATTTTTGAAGTAAGAACTTAAATCTTTAAAACTATGGAGAGTTAAGGTAAGAAGTCTTTATGAAAGAAAAAGAAAGATTGAAAGAGAAGTTAATCTTATCATAAAAATGAAAATTAGACTTAATTAGACTTTTGAAATAAAGAGAAAGAAAGTCAAAACAAATATATAGAATAATAATAAAAAAGCTTGTAATTAGGTTAAGTAATCTAAGATATTTCAATTTATATTTGGGTTAAGTACATTAAGATATTTGAGCTTATATTAATTTGGGTCTTATAATATAGAATGGTAGTATATAGTTAAATGAGTTTTGTTCGAGTTTTAATTGGATTCATTCAAGTCTAAAAGAAAATCTTTGACTGATGATGACAAGAAATAGACAAATCCTTCACCTAGTTGGACACATGTTCAAATTGAAAACTATGAATGAACAAGTGATACTTGATATATACTTTATATACCACTAATGAAGAATTCAAATTAAATTTTTTTTTTTGTGGCTCTTAAGGTCCGACCTTGGGACTCTTCTCTCCTTATATTTTTTACTCTTAAGGTGCGACTCTTCTCATTATATTTTTCACTTTTGAATCAGTAAAATTATTATGCACAAATTAATGTTCACTTGTTTCGCTGGGATCTTCCTAAACATAAGTTGGTCAAACCTCTTTCTTAGGAGCACGTATTCTCTTCCATAGAATACCTTCTTTCATCTAAGCTTCCACTGCTCCTCTTTCATTCCACCGATTGGAATTGCATTCTTCGTCAAGGAATCCACCATCAAGGATTCCTCTAAAGACTTTAATAAAGGAAAAGAAAACACAAAAGTGTAAGTAGTCTAACTAACAACAATTAAATTGTATGACTTGCAACAAAAAAATACTTGTAACTCCTAGTACTGAGTTTAACAAGGTATTTCTCTCTTATTGTTTGATATTTATGATATGTGATCATATCAAAGAATATTGATTTGTATTTGTCCTCAATGTTATGATACAACACAGTTACATCATGATCTCTCTCTATGATTTCATGCCCTTGGGGTGTACAGCAGCTCTTTGAACCTTCTGTCCATGATTTTGCTCAGTTTTCGTTCTTGCGAGCCCAAATGCAAACTTAGAGGGGTTGAACAAATATTGTTTCCTGCATCGGTCACATTCACTTATTAGTCAAATTGCAATTGTTGAAAAACGCACAAGAAATTAAATCCCCCATGTAGCTGAATGTTGAAGAGAAATTGAAATTAAGGACATTTAAATATATATGTGAAATGCTATGAACATCACACTCACCCTTGGAACTATTGTTCCTAAGAAGTGATATTTGCTTTCGGTTGTAGATAGGATTATAACCTCCCTAGTAAGTTCAACTTTTGCACACTGCATCAAGATGTTCAGTTAAAATGGTTCTTTATATAATAAACACACATGAAAATGAATTTCTTATATAAAATTTAACATTAGAATCGATTCCTATATGACTCACCAATTTTTTCTTCTCCAGATGATCGTACAAGTCAAGGTTGTTGAATTCAAGTATGTGAAAGAACACATAATCAATTGCTCCGCCACAAACCCTAAGTTTAAACGTTATTAAAATATGCACTAGATTTTCTTAGAAAATGAAATGTAAATTAGAAATTCAGCAATAACTTTGTCAGAAAATCACCTCACTGTATAGTTCACAGTCTTTGTAGGTAAGAAGTGGACAATCTGCAACGAACTCCTCCAATCAGCAGCGAGCCTGCAACACAAAAGAAAAAATCAATAATTGCATTGAAAAAATATAAGATTTATAAGAAATGATAAAATATTCTCACTAATCGGACTCTCACAAATGATAAAATCCACTTTTCTTTTTCTAGTTTTGTTTGAGATGATTCAGATCCTTAATTTATAATAAATCAAATGTTCATAACTCCGTCTGTGAATGCGACTTAGTGAACATTAATTGTGTAATCTTTGCACCCATTTTCTTATTATGGTATTTGAGTTCTTCCCCAATTAAGATACATTTCACTATTTATTAATGCATCTGACTTGAATTGTTCTTTCATTAAATTGTGACTTTATACAAATATATAGTATTTTTATTTTTTCTTAAAAGTACACTAATGCTTATTTTTGTAAATGAAAACAAGGAGAATTATAAATCCACTTACGAGAGAGGTGATGTTGGATTCTTCACTGCCTGTTTCACAAGGAAAAAACAGGGGAAAATTCAGCTACTTTGTACTTATTTTCCATAATCGTTACAGTAAAATAGGAACAGAAGCCCCTTCAGACATACCTTAAAAATCAGACATGCCTAGAAAAATTAAGTAGCAAAAGAGTATTATTGTTAAGTATATGGTACCTTTGCCACATTAAGGGATTCACGAGTCGGGTGAACTTTTCCAATCAAACATCCCTGGATGCACAAAATATATATTCACTGTAAAGACATCTCTATAAAGTATAACCAAGGTTACCAAATTTAACATCAATATATTTCTAACTATTTACTCTGTCTTTTACTTACATATTTAATGGCCATGTACTGTGCACACAATATATCAGACCAACACAACAAATTCCAAACTTAATTTATCTGCAGCGAAGCACATCACAAACATGTTTCTTCAATGCTAAACTATCAATCATTTAATGTATAAAGTCTACTTAACAGCTGCTGATAGTATAACAGATATATTCAATCAAGTATAATGCAAATCATTTATCCATTTTGAAGTTACACATGATGCATATATATACTCAACATAGGATAAATTCTTCACAAGTTTATTAGCTATGGAAATAAATCAGGAATTGCTGAAAAGAAAACACTATAAAAATAGGATTAGAGTGACATATGTATGTAGTTAAATTAGTGCATATAACAAACAAGGATATGTGTATCATCCAACCAAGGTTTTGAAATGATTAGTGTTAGTTTACCTCCCATGCACACACAAAGCTGTCAAAATCCCTGAGAGATGGTGGAGGAGGCGAAACAAATCCCTGATTAAATCGATGGTTCATTGCAGGGGTACCTCGTGCACTGATCCCAATGGCTTGGAATTGAAGGGGCTTTTGAAATGGTTGGTGAAAACTGCTGCTACTACTACCACAAGGAGGCATTGGGAAGCTTGGTGATTGAAATGGATTGAGTGAGTTTCCTGTTGTATTAGGGAACATCAGATTACCAAATGAAGCATCAACTCCTGGGAAATTTTGTTGATTCATACTTCCTAATCCAACTGGGGTGTTATTCATACCACTAGGCTGATTCCATACATTTGGATTGGTTTGAGGAAATGAAAAACTAGAACTTGAACAGTTTTCTGAGGTGAGGATTGGATTCACTACACCCATGTTGCCTCCTACAGTTATGGAAGTGGATGCATTAGATACTACTAGCCTTGGTGAAATTGAAACATTCCCTATCTCAGATGAATTTGAGGCAAATTGCATAGTTGAAGTTGTGGCATTTGTGACACTATGTGATGGAATATGTGGCACCTCTTCTCTCAATTCTTCTTCTTCCATTTCTCTAAGAACTCCTAATAAAACATCATCTAGAGGAATCGACCCATTTGGTTGTAAAAGGCCATCGAAAACATCATCTCCCGTTTGTAAAATATCATTGTCACCCCATAGCTGTGTCAGAAAATCATCAAACATCTCATCTGTTGTTCGCTGTGGTGGGACTGCAGGGGATACATTGTTTGCATTCTCCTGAACACATTAAAGTATGTGAAAATTACATAAATAATGAACTCATAATAGATTAATACTCTAACAGAATTTCAACTCCTTGAAAGTGAAAGGGGCATAACGGCTCCAATTATTCTACCAAATAAACTCTTTTGGAAAAGGTAATACTTACATGTGTAACATTTTGAACACCCTCCATGCTTTTGTCTCCCATGGTTATGCTAGCCTGCTGAGAATAGGTCTTCTAAAATTATTAAACCAGACAGAAAAGATGAAAAACAGAGCATTTTAATCGGTTATAATGTCATTGAGCGATAATAGATTAACATCAACATATATTAATTCTCTATACCTATTTCCTAATTCAATCATAACACTTGTAGAACTATTTCCTTCTCTTTATATGTAATTTGGGTGCCAATTGGTATTTTTGATTTCTATATATCTTTTTCCAATGCCAAACAGGAGAAACAGAAATCTAAAACAAAATCCATAAGCTTCAAAACTAATAGATCAGAATAGAAATAGGAAAAATTAGACGCAACCAACTCTTTTCCCCCTACATTACTTATAGCTATATTCATAAATAAATTATTCTATGCAAACTAATTAGAGATGATGTTTTATCAGACTAAACTCTCACCAGTGATCATAAGAAAAGGATAGACACAAAGTCAAAGAGAAAGAGAACCTTGATGATTGTCAATGAAAATTATGGCAAATGTAGTTGTTGTATTGCACTATAATTCATCTTCAGGGTGAATGTCCATTGTTCCCTTTTTGATAAAACAATTGCGTTCTTCCCTAAAATTCTATACACACACACTCTTTCTGTAGAAACACAAGACAAATATTTGACACCATTTAGTTATTAATAAACTCTTTAATACTCACACTGCCAGAAGGTACACGACACGCAATAAATATGATTAAAATAAAATATTATGTAACAAATTTGGTTAAAATAAACTTTGGAACTATTTTAAAAGGGTAAAATTCAACTCTATGAAATTTATATTTCTTTTACATATATATTATAATTTGATGATATAATAGCTAGAATAATATTAACATTATTTTCAATTTTAAATATAAAATAATAAATTTACAACATTTTTATTTTTTTATTTTTTATTTTTATCAGACACATGGCTTCAACTTTTAGAAGGGTGCATTTCCCTTTTCCTTATTCTTCGAGATATTTCTCAGAAGTGATGTAAGAGACTTAACTGTTCTTTAGAAAAAGTTACTTACTTTAAGGATTGGGATGCTTTGCAACTGGAATTTTCTTCAAATATTTTCATGTTGATTTTCTCTCTCCATTCTGCGTGAGCATATTGCATAGATGAGAAACTGCAAGAAAAATAAAAAAGATAGAACAGAAATTAAAAACTGATATTCAATAGAGATGAGATATAAAATAGAAGTGGAAGTGATTAGGTTCTGCCTGAGGTAGGTGTTGAGAGAGAGATTATCTCTTTGTCAAAGTGAACGCTTAGAAGCTTAGAATAATAAATGTAACAGACTATATAAGGTTTTTATGTGTAATGTCTGTTTTATATAATTTTATTGAAATAACTGATTCTTAGTAAATACATTATATTTATTATCGACATTTATTATAATATTAAGGTAATTTATATGAGAGTTAATTAAAAAAATTAATAATGTACAGTAAAAGTCAAGTTAAGAAAAAAAATTATGAGAACACCAATTTATGGACGGAGTGAGTAGTTTCACTATCTCTCATCTTATTTATTTACTATCTTTCCATATATAAATAAAATCATTTATTGAGCTATAATTGCTAGAAGGGTAGAACCGTTATACTTTGTATTGTGCCAGGCTTTTGGTGTTTATGTGTTATGTTAATTTTAGTTAATAAAATGGAAAAATTCATTAAGGATGTGTATGGATTGGAAGTGGATTTGATATGAAATTATATAGAAAGTTTAGTTTTTTTGGATTAAGAGATTTAAATAGAAAGTTTAAGAATGATGTGATAAGAGTGATATTTAAATTTTTTAATTAAAAAATATTGTAATATATTATTTTTATTATAATTTTATAAATTTATTATTAATATTTTATTTTTGTTAATATTTTTTACTATTAGTTTATAATTTTTTTAAATTTATTGTTAGTATTATTATTATATATAATATAATTAATTATATTTATTTTATTATAATATAATGCAGGAGAAGAAACGGTAAAAAAATTGTGTACGTTTTTTTATTTTTTATTATTATTCTATTCGTTAAATGAGTAACTTTGCTTAGGATCTGTTTTGATGCAAAAGGATCCTAAGTAAAAAATAACAATTACTATTAAAAATTGATTTCATTAACGGGGAAAACTATGTTAACTGTAAAACTTTAAAAGATACAAAAGCATCAAAGGTGTGTCTTGAAAGAATTTATTTTAGATGATGCTTGAGAGGAAAATATTTGCAATAAACTGCATTCTTACTCAACATAAAGTTCATAAATTAACATTATTTTAAAAAAATGTACATATATATATATATATATATATATATATATATATATATATAATATTATATGTATATTATTCTAAATAAACTTACAATTTACTATCTAACCCATCTTTTTAACGATAAATTAACTTACAGATGTAAATATAAAACAAATATATAAAAGCAAATTTAATTGATATTTTTAAAAAAATTCATATTAAATATATTTTACTAAAAAGTTAACATAGTATTTATTCTAAATGTTTTATCTAAATAAACTTCGACTTTAAAGTCAAAGGAAAATTTAAGACATTCAATATCAACACATATTCATTTATTTAAGATATATATATAATAAACTTTTCACTAGCTTCTCACCATCTAAGATCTTAATTTATATTATTTAAATATTTAATGAGTTGGACACTTACAATAAAGCAAAATATGTCATTGAAGTTTCCTCACTTGAGTTGTATTGTATCATTTGAGAGAGAGAGGTTATATTGCTTGAGCATTTTGCCAATGTTCTAGCGACATAACTATTTGAGAATTAAAAATTAAAGTAAGCACTCAAACTCTCAAAGTTTCATCGCCTGAGCGATGAGTTTCACTAAGAATAGGGATACTTAGTGTCCCTCTTTTGCTCAAGTTTTGGCTCTTAGCTTAAGTAAGAAGAATTATTATTCAAGTATCTAGTTGTTTGCTCAAATGATAATGTTATTCACTTAATATTTAAGTCTTCAATTCTAATAAAAATTCAATACTCAAGTAAGATATGTAGAAATAATAAATTTCGCAGAAAGCTTAACCAAATTTAATCAATAAACCATCTAGTAACTATAAAACTTTAATTTTGGACCCAACAAAAGCATAATTTGTCACAATAGTTAAAAACACTCAATTCAAAACACTTATTATGAATCATTTAACCTATAGCGAAGTTCAAAAATCCATTTCAACATCAAATCCATCAAATACCATTTCAATATACAAATAATCAATTCAACAATAACAATAAACACACACAAATCAGTAAGTCAATTTTAGTTAACGATAACTTCTCTAATTTTATTTAACGATAACTTCCCTTTTACTTGATAATTACTTTCACTTAAAATAATAATTAAGGGTGGAATTGACACACACATAATAATTTTAAAAATATATTTATATCTCTAATAAGAGAAATTGTCATAATAATGAAGAAATAGAAAATATAAGTATAATTTGAGAAAATAAAAAATAACATTGTGATTTATTTGATGATTTAATATTAATTTTTTTTAATTAGAAAAGTGGCAGAAAAAACCTTTGACTCCATATGTACATACTACACAACTAAATAATTTTTTTTTCGGATAGGTTCTTTAATATTAAATGTCTAATTAAGGATATAATTAATCTTTTGTATAAGTTACTTAAAATTAAAACTTTAATAGTAAAATTGTAGGATTGTATATTTTTTATATTATTTGTGATTTAAATCCTATATATGATATTATAGAATCGTGGGATTATTGAATAAAATCCTAAAAGTATGGATTATCTGCTGCACCTTTATTTGAGTAAATGATTCAGTTCAAATAATACGTAACTTTAATAAAAATTAATAAAATTAAAATTTTAGTTGTTATGTGTGTTTTTAGTCACATTATTACCTAATTAAAATTAGTATAATTAAATTTCCCCTTATATATCTAATTAAAAATTAAAAGGGTATTTTTCTTCTTTTTAGGTAAATAAATTTTAATTAAACTAAAACTCAATTAATTTTTTTATAACATATACAAATCACATTCACACATTTAAATTTATCAGAATAAATAAGATTTATATAAAAAAGTAAAATCTATGATTTGTATTATAATTTCACAATTTTGTAAATTTTTTTAATCTTAAAACTTACATTTTCACTTTTTTTTCGTTATATTACACATTGAATTCTTTACATTTTAAAAATATATTTATATCTCTTATAAGAGAATGTCGTAATAACAAAAATAAAAATATAAGTATAATTTGAGAAAATAAAAAGTGACATTGTGATTTATTTAATTAATTAATATTAATTTTTTTAATTAAAAAAGTGACAGAAAAATCTTTGACTGCATGTGTACATACTGCACAAATAAATAGCTCTTTCTTGTGGAGGTTTTTCAAGATTAAATGACTAATTAAGAATATAATTAATCTTTTGCCCCACTGACGGTTTAAATTAATGTCAAAATAATATATATATATATATATATATATATATATATATATATATATATATATAATAAGCAAATAAATTGATGATATGTTTATCATTAATGAATTTCATTAATATTACTTTCTCTTTTTTAGAGTAGTTAAGGTTGTCTTAAAAAAATTAATAAATAAATATTTTTTTATCTCAATAAAATATTTATAAAATTTTCTATTTATACTTTTTTTATTTCTATATTACAATATATATTTTAGTATGAGATTACAAGAAAAATAAAGATATAAATAATAATAGAAAATTAAAATTGCATTTGAATGTTGGAAAATAAAAATAAAATATTTTAAAATGTTGGAGAATTAAAAAGAAATTTTTTTTAACATATTTAATCGATGTATTATTATAATGTAAATTGAACAATTTGATGTTGAAATTATTTGAAGGAGTAAAATGATGATACTTTTATCATTATAATACAATAACTTACGCTGATATGTGAACAATTTTATATTACCGTTCATCGTAAAATAATCGATATAATTTTAAAGTAATAATTATATAAATTTTGTTATACATTCTAATACGTGATCGGATGACTATAAACTATTTTCGAATACTAATATATATATATATATATATATATATATATAATTTACTTTTAATAATCATATAATAATGATATAAATGACTTTATATTATCTAATCACACATTACTAATCACCAAATATTCTAAGATAAACAATTGTAATATAAGAAATCTTTATATATGGATATGTTTGATTTAAAATTGAAATGAAAAAAAAGTGATCAAACTAAACTGCCATATATTTTCCGTCACTTTCAACTTTCGTCATAAATTTCTAGATAAAAAAATAATATTTTGAAACGAGAACCTGTTTTGAAAGGTAATATAATAATTAAAAATGATCAAATTTTTATAATTAGAAAAAATGAGTAAAAGAAAAATAATAAATATCAGCTGATTATACAAAATTTTTTGGGTGTCAACATATTTTTTTTTTTTTTTGCAATAACAATATT
>Ga0209489_108305_pt1:0-12500 | contig 14342 bp, 9 predicted proteins | sample SiratrowhiteBW_FD_187527 | JGI IMG/M metagenome (GOLD analysis project Ga0209489, IMG submission 187527) | Root nodule microbial communities of legume samples collected from California, USA - Siratro white BW (SPAdes) (version 2) | ecosystem: Host-associated > Plants > Roots > Nodule... | reverse complement strand
TAGTAATTTTTTTTTTAAAAAGGCAAAGTAAAGGAATCGAAAATTCTTTTATGCTAGGAAAATTATATATTAATAATATCACCGACATGTTTTTTAGTTTTAAAATTTATACAAAATATTAAGTTGTTCAAACTTGTAGTTTGGTTAAATCATACATTTGAAATGAACCTTACTTTACATGAAATAATTTTATAATAAATAATTTATACATTTTATTATGTGAATAGTGTTTTTAGATACCTAGCAACAATAAAATTTAAATAATTTACATGAATGCTAAAAACCTTTACACAAAATGGAAAATAAAATTTTACGTAAATTTAACTGTTCTTAAATTTAGTTCTTACAGAACAATTTAACTATTAACTTATATATTAAAATAAGTTGTTGGTTATAATAATTTTAGTCTCGTTGTTTTATTATAAAAAGTATCATGTTTTGGCTAATAAAATTAGTTTACTAGTGAATTACTTATAAAAAAAACTTTTATACCCAGTAAAAGTCTATCAAAAAAACAAATATAGTATTGAATTCTTGCATTTTTTAAGATGTTTATAACTGACTAATTAATAAATTTCTTATATCATTTTAAAGAATCACAATTCATGCTTTACAGGAATCAAGACACAATTCTCAGACGTGAATACTTTCTCTCTATCAAATGCTCTTCGTTAGAATTACATATCATTAATTTATATAATAAGAAATTGTATTAAAAACTCTAATTTTGATTGAAACTACAAAAGAACAACTAATAAAAAACTGTCATGTCGATCCCTTTTTATTTTAAACTTAGTGGATGGTTGGAAGCGATACATACCAATGTGGAACAACACCATTATATTATGGTATGACTTTTACAATGCACTTTATATTAGTATGGTTTGGTTTGACTATAATCCTAATTCAATAAGCCAGAATCAAAGTTTAACATATGTTCCTTTCTTATTCTGTATACACTTTTTTAATAGTACATCATGGCAAATTGCCAATGAACTGGCATGCATTGTAAACTATAGCAAATGCTGATGTTTTGCTGGTGGCTGATCTCACCAAAAACACGGTTTTTACCATATTTTTCCTATTTTTATGACCAAATTATATATTTGTATACCCTTTGACTACAAACTAGCCATTAGCAAATTGATTTTTGGTTGCATTTTATTGACCTAGAAAATGGACCTTTCCTAATTTCACATTGGCTGTGAGATAAACCATTTGCTAAATTTGATTTAAATAATTTATTAAGAAAACTGCGGATTTAGTTAAATTATATATAATAGAATATAATATAATCAGTTTGTTTTTATGTTATCTGGGGTTTAAATTCTTAACGAGTAAGCATTTTAGTTTAGATTATAAATTCAAGCCCATGTTTAACAACAACAACAACTTGCTTCCGAAAAGCAATAGTTGATTAATTGTATTCCTGTTTTAAATAAATATACCAATGAGGTTAAGAAAATATAATCTAAGGGATAATAACTAAATGTCAAAGAAGCCCCAGCTAATGAGTATTTCTTGTAAAGTACTCTTAAAAGTGTCATTTTTGTTTTTCCGTTATAATAGTACTAAAAAATAGAATTTAACTTTTTTCAAAGTGAGGAATATGTAAATAACTAAGTTCTCACTTTCTCACACCACATGAAATTTAAGCTTTATATAAATGATATTTTTAATGGTCGTTTGTGAAGTTGGGCAAATGATGTGTGATAGAACCTCCTTGGTACAGTGAATGTGTACCAAAAGTCAACAATTTTTTATGCTGTGTCTGAAAGCAAAGCTGAGTTTGATAGGTTAGAACTTATCAAATGGTTTTTACGTTCCATTGGCTCTCTTCTGATTCCATATGTCCCTATTGTTCTGGTATCTTTCAGTCTTTTCATTTCTTCATTCAGCAAATTAGAGTAACCCTTCCTACATTTGTTGTCTTGTTATATTCACTTAATGTGACCACTTCATGTAATTCAAGTGCCATAATAGTGTCGTTTACTCTATAATATTCTATTTCTTTTAAATTCTCACAGTGAAATTCATGAAACCAAGTCTTCATATGAGTTAGACTTAAGACGGTAGAGTATGTAATAAACTTCGATATCAGAATAAAACTTAGCTACATAGTCTATTCAAGCATGCTTCAAATTTAAGTAAAAAAATTCTATGTGGAAATCATTTTCTCTGATAAGAAACCCGAATATTAATTATTTTTTCCCACTTGTAATACGTATACTTATCATAGAGGATGCAGAGCCATTAAAGTCAAACAAAATAGCCATGGAAGATATAACTTCTAATCGTTTTATTTTATTCAAAATTAAAGGGGAATACGAAGAAAAAGAAGAAGATAAAAACTGATGAACCAACCACATCATACTGTGATTTATATAATAATATGTACTACAGGAAGATTGCACTGATATATATGTTAAATTGCCGTCCATTATCTCAAATAATCCTTATAAAAATGTATTATAGTTTTTACATTTTAAAAAAAAATGAGATTTTCGTTGGGACAAAAGAGCATTTCAGAAATTTACAATATATTATGTCTGATAACAAAATTTAGTTATTGTTAAGTGAAACGTAGATATCACAGGGTAAACTATATATAAAGTATTTATATTGTTTTGCACAAAACAAAAGAAAAATTACAAGGTTTATAATAGAAAAACTGGCGTATAGTGCTGTATGTTTTCTAGAATGTTGCTTCCTTGAAGTCAATGTATCATACCAGAACCAATTAGACTAAGTAAAACAACACGATGTCAGATATATTATTTGAAGTCTTCTTTTTAAAAAAATTCAAATTAAAAACATATGCCAATAAACAATTGTAAGTGAAAGAATTTATAAAACCATATACATGGTTTGGTAAACACAAAGCTGTCGTTGTCCGATCGAGTAGGTGAAATTTTGAATGAGAAAAGCGAAAACTAGGATAGGAGGTGAATAAAGTAGGATGACAAGGCTTCGATCTTACATATTGTTAATTTTTTTTTCTTTTGACTTAATTTTCTGTACATTATTTGTTGGTTGATAGTATAAGAATCTTTCAACCCACTTTTTTTTATACAGAAAAAGTGTCATCAAAATCTTTAGAGGTGAGAATCTATAACTTAGACTGCACTCTATTAAATAGCATTTATGTTATATAATTAAGTTAATAAACCTGGCTAGAATAATTGGAGGTGACAAAAGTTTAGCCTTTTTTAGTTACCGGATAGGACGGCTAGTCCGCGATACCAAAATAGCTTAAAAATCGTGATACATTTCGTTAAAGGATATGTTAGTGGATCCACCTGTTAATCTTTCAAACAATATAACATAAAATTGACTTTTGGAATTTATTTTTTAGATTGCAACATTTACCTTTTAGATTTTTTTTTTCTAGAATGAAAAATTAAGCTTCTGGAATATATATTCTGGAACACAACATCCCTTCCAAATAATTTCTAAAAAAATTCTTTTCAAAATGTAAAATTAAACTTCTAAAATAAACATCCCGAAATACAACACACACTCTTCTCAAATAATTTCTGGAAAGCCTTTAAAACAATGCAAGTTGGTAGTTGCTTCCCGTACATACAAAATATTTCCTACACTTAAAAAATTCTCAAACTACTGTCTGTTATTTTATATATTAAATAATTTTTCTTCTTCTCACATTTACACAAATATTTCTCTTATATTTTTTTAACAATAATAAAAATAATATTAGATGTTGTTAAGATATTTATAATAATTTAACAAATTCAGTTTAACATATTATTTTTAAATATTTAGTTTTATGATAACTAATTTAATGTTGTTTGAAAAAAATATAAATATTTCTTAATATTTATTAGATTTTTTTATTATTTATCAAGAAAAATTGTTAATAAGTTAACAATTTTTTATTTAATTATACTTATATGCGACTTAATATGAGAAAAAAAAATCATTTAATAAATAAATTTTAAAATAAAAATAATTTAAAAATTATTGACATATTGAGAATTTGTTAAATAACAACACATCAACCAATTGCCATGCAAGTTTAACCTTCCAAAAACCCTGTTTGGTAACCCAATAAAAATGACAGGGGTAGAACTAGAATTTTGAAATATTGATCAGATGCAAGAAACAATTGACAGGGTCCAGGAAGCAATTGGCCCCAAGAATAGATCTGTTTCGGAATGGTCACAAGATTATATAGCTTCTTGTTCTCCGATTCCAGAGAATGGAAGGGGCAACAACGTAAATTCAGGTAAGCAAGAAACGTAATATTTTGTAATGTTCCAGTCATGCGTATCATTAGTGTGCGTCTAAATTTTAATTAAACAGTGAGTACGGACAGTAAGAGAAATTTAAAGCAGATTTCGAGATTTTTTTTAACGAGATATATGTTGATTTTTTTGCCATCATGTATGACCTTTTTACTTCATAAAACTATGATTAAATAGTTTTCATTGGTAGGTTAAAGCTAAACTTTAGTAACTTGTTATTAAATTCACTTGTTAAATATTAATTTATAATATTCTTATCATTATTTCTCTTTTATGATTTGATCATCATTGTCAGAATGGCCTGCCTAGGATCTCAAAATCAAATCAAAGTTAATAATAACAATCTCGTTTATATTTTGAAACGAATAATGACTTTCTGAGAAAACTTGACCCTAGGTCTATAGTCAACTAGTTATTTTTAACCTAAGAGAAAATTAAAAATAAATTATACTCTATTTATATAAAAAAATTATTATATATTATTATAAAAAAAATTAAAGTTTAATATTCAACAACAATATGTACTATACATATATTTTGATCTAAATATTATTTAAAAAACGATTCTATTAATGTCTTTAACATTCATAACCTGTGTAATTAACCAGTAAAGATAAAAAAATAGATTAAAGTTCCTGTTAAATTGATAATCTTTAGTAAAACAATACAAAATAGTAACTAAACACTTTAAATACTATCAACATTTATTTCTGACAAAATATAATATTGATTTTGGCAGCCCTAAAAAAGAGAGACACAGGAGTTTATTTCTTTGAAATAACAAAATAAAAATTAAAAACAAAAGAATTTAATATAAAAAAATAAACAGATCAATTCATTAGTCTGATTTAACTTTGTTAAATTAATATATAGGGTAAGGATTCTTCCCACTAATACATTCTATTTTAATATTATCGCTATTTAATATAAGACATAGATTTTCACTATTTTATATATTTAATAAAGTTTATAAAATCCTTTCAAACAAACTAAATATTTAAAAGCAGTTTGACAACTAATAAGTAAAAACCCTTAACTTACATAAATTGAAAAATAATATCAGTATATTAAAAAAAATACCAGCGTCAATATAATAATTATGAGTGACTTTGGTAAAATAAAAAACCCAACTAATATCTATTGTTGTGATTTTCTATATTTTTTTAATCTGTAGTCATGTGAGTAGGTAAATTTATACAGCCCACGAATCGTTACAATGTTTTATAACAAAGTAATCCACAAACATGGCAGACAATGAATGGAAGCAGAAACTCTAAAAGCACTGAACATCAACAACTCTCTCACAACAACTCTATTGTAAAAGCCAAGTTATTATTTTGTTTTGAAATCTAAGAGAAACTCAGCAAACTGAAACTCGTAAGTCTAGATTTGGTGATTTTGCAAACTGTCTTTTATTTTATTTAAGACAATGTTCATGCCAAGTCGTCAGTACCTATCTCCATGTGGCTGCAGTCAAAACAAGCAACGAAAAAACATTGTCAGACCCAACAGTGTTACAAAACTGATATTAAGAATACACAGACATAAACATGTGTAATATTATTAAACAGCAAACATGGTTGCTCTTAATTGTTCTTGTTTATCTCTACTCTAGCATTGAAGTGTATGATAAAAGTTGTGGTATGATATGAGTATGAGAATGGAAAGTACTTACGTCAAATGCAACAAGAGATCTGCAATAATTATTGTTAGTGAGTACTGTACTTGTAGAGCCACACTCGCTGTCTTTGAGTGAAACTGCGGATCTATCAAGCTTGATTGACCAAGGATATTGATAGTTTTGAGCAGCAGCACCCACATGTGAAGATGACCTTTGCATCCTCATTGGCCTTGGGACATTTCTTCCCTCAACTGAAGCTCTTCGCCGGCTTGGTTGCCTCTCAAATGAATCTGGTCTTTGTTTCGGTGCACTATGTGATCTCACTTTGGCCCTTGATGATTCAGTGTTAGCCATGTAATTTGGAAAAAGAGGGTAGTCATAGGACATAGATTCTGCATAAGCTGGCCTAGGGAAAGAAAAAGGGTGCTTTGAATTTTCTGTTCTTGACACAGCAGAGTAGCACTGAGGGTTGCTTTGGGCTGTGCTGAAACGGTCCTCAAAATGGCCACTGCATTCTCTCGGGCTCAACTCTGTCAATACTGATGGAGCTGGTGATACCTTGTGGTTTTCTTCCTTTGAGTAGGAACCATTTGTTGAATAATGTGTGGAAAATCTGTGGTCATGTTGTTCTTGGTGCCCATGATTATACACACTGCTGCTTCTGCTTCTGGAGCTATTTTTTGTTTCACCAACATCCATCTCAACAATCTTGATGTTGTCTTCCAAGCCTCTCTCCATTTCCTCCTATATGTACAAAAACTCATATTTCATATCAATGATGCCCACATTTCCTAGACTGCTTTAGCATATATTTCAAAATTAAATTTTTGTGTGCAAAATTTCGTTATCATGCTGAAAAGATACTGCAAATAAACGAAGAATTTCACATCATCATGCACATTATATATCCCATAAACGCTTGAAATTTCATTTTCAACTATCATATTACTGTCAAAAGATAACTGAGAGCAGTTATGATACTGACATTATATATATGCCTGAACAAATCATCATCTGTGGCTTTTCTTTGTTGTTGATTAGGAATTCCTTCTGCGCCCATTCGGATCCTCTGAATACGAACTCTAGCTTGTGCCGTCACCAAAGCCTGCATGCATCTCAGTGTTGCTTTGGCCTGTTTTCTCACCAAGTGACCCCTTACCAGTGCCTGCAACTTCACTAGTCCTCTTAGAGCGCACAATGCTTTCCTTGCCTGTCATATAAACAATGATACATATCATATCACACAACCACACACTCAACTCAAATACCAACGATTCCCTAGAGAATGAAAGACAAAACTAGCTTCCATACCAAGTGAGACCGAAAGACTGATTGGATTTTAATGGCAGCAGCCTCTTCAATGCTTTTAGATGTTGCATTGGAAGCAGAAGTCAAACGGATCACAACAGCTACAGCCTGAGCAGCTGCCACCGCAGCATCAGCTGCTGCTGCAGCCACAGCCATGGCATGCTTCCTTTGCTCATTCTGATTATCATTGTCAGCTAGCACTGTCTGTGAAGCAGTGACATTTGGTTCTACAAAATTCAATTCCCTGGAAAAAGTTGGTGTTGGCGTGGCAGTGGAAGCGGCTGATGATCTTCTGAAACTCCATCTCTTTTTCTCCTTTGGGGTTGTGGAAGTTGGAGTGGCTGAGTTTTCTGTTCCATTTGAAGAAAAAATCAGGTTAGATGTAGATTTTTCCTTGTCTTTCTTCCCAGTCAACAAGTTTCTAAGCCATTTGCCTGTCTTCCCCATCTCTTTCAAACACCTGGTAAGCTGATACGGATACTAGCAAGTATAGCAACAACTTAAAGAAAGTAACAAAAACGATCTGCAGATCTCTTCATATCTACATTTGTTAAGTTGCTTTCAACATCATGGCCCCCTTATTAAAAATAGATAGCGCTATTTGACAGCTTAAACTCACTGTCTCATCACACAACTTTTCCGTACTAAATACTAACCACCATTTTGAGAATATGTTTTTAGGGGTCTCTATGCCATGCAACAGGTAAGGCCTGGCTGTGTGAAAAAAAAAGCCAAGAAGAAGCTCCCCGCATAAGCCACTTGCCACAATCTGGAGCATCATGTAACTGTTACTGATTAAGATAATAAGATTCCTTGCCCTCCAAAGTCTAAAGTGAAAAAGATTTTTCCGTTCCCATGCTATACCTATAGGTAGCGATTCCTCATCAGTGGCCATAAGGGTGTTTTGGTAATTCACCATGTCGGTTAATGTGGAATGGGATAGATCAGAAACCATGTGATAATAGATCAAGAACATGCAGCATCCGTGTAAAATACTCATATTTGGGTAGGAGAGTGTTCAATTGAGGGTCCATTACAGGGGTCATGAACTAAAGAAAGTTAAAAGACCTTGAAGATAAATGATTGAGTAGGGGTCCTGAAGATGTGCACGTGCCCACCCGGTTTAGCTAAGACATAGGGTTATTGTTCTATTCTAGTGTTTGTTTTTGTTAACCTTTTTTTTTTTTCTACTAAAGTTTGTTTGTTTGTTTGTTTGTTTTCCCGGTTGACCCTACCCAATTTTTTGTCCTGATACCAAGCCCTTGAGAGAAGTCATCTAACTTTTACATTTCCTAGAAGCAAAGGCTACTACTACATGGGTTCAAGAACTTCTATGACACAATGTGTAGCAGAATATGCTAGTGGTTCCCAGCAAGATTGTTTAATGAACTTGGAAAACTTCACAACTGAACTTAATCAACTGAACTTAATCAAGCACAATTACATTTTAAGTTGTCAAATCAAACATGTTTTTACTTTCCGATTATGTATGGGGGAGTATAGTCATACCAGTCAGAGGGCCACTGACAACAACCTTTATTAAGCAACTGAATTGGTTGGCTTAGGTGTGACTAAATGCAGTAAAGTGTTTGATTCACGTGTCAACAATCTGTTGAAAATGAAGTATACCCGAATAGCTCATAATGGGTGGATTTTCATATTGAGAAATTGATACAAAAAGTTGTGATTTTCATGAATTGTACAAAGAGGAGGCATTATCCGCACCATTTTATTTACTTGGCTAATGGCATATATGGAAGTAGCTGAATGAATAAAATTATGATTAATGTTTGATAAACTGCATCATGCAAATATTGTATTCTAACCAAAGATAAATTATCATGCGGGATGAAGTGAGTAAACCAGTGGTTCATATGCACGAATATGAAATTAATAGGTATAGGGCTCATCTTAGCCATCATAGATAGATTATTTGCATTGTTTAAACGATATCTTTTCATTAGCATACAACGAGTTGGCAATCACATGGCATGTTTATATGCTCCTCATTTGACTAGGTGTTCTGTTAGGGGAAACACCGTCTTTGGATTTGGTTCATTCCCTTCACTAGTTCTCTGCTTGATTCCTTAATCAGCGTTTTAGTGGATGTTATCACCAAACAAAGTCACCTATGGCTGCATCTACCCTAACTAATCCTTGTAAATTGTGAACATTTGATAAGCCATTTATGAATATATTTCAATCAAAAGATATAGATGAAATCAGAAAAAAAGTAAATTTCTTATTCTCATTCCAAAACCACCCCCAGTAGATTTACTTTGTTGTATTGTAGCATCTAATAGAGAGTATTTGTAATATGCAAACGAGTCTAACTGAAACAAAGCAAGGTAAAAAGTAGGGAATACTATCAGTAATTCCAGCTAATATGATCAAACGTCATATGAATAATTATTAAGTTATAAGATGACAGGAGACAAAAACAGAACACAATAATTTGATTGGTGATAAGTTTTTTTGAAGAAGGTTGTCTTCTTATGGTTAAAATATTATCAAATGATGATTCAATGAATCCAACCTAAAACCATGGGGAGGCACTTGATCATTGGACATCATTGATGTATTTTCTCGGAAAGTTCTCGCATTATCTGAAGAAGGAAAATATTAATTTCGGAATTTGACATGAAACATGTAAAGACACGTTTAGAACATCAATATCTAAAATTTAATTAATGTGATCCATGATACAGGAGATCCTGTAGGTGGGGCCTGTAGGAGTGTCTCTAGTTTTCAGTTCTCTTCTGCCTTGATTTCTCCCCATGTGGAATACAGTCTCCATCTCTTCAAAGACATTCTGTTATTCATCACGTAATACTTGATAAAAACAAAATGAAAAAACAAACACAAATTAAAAGTTTGTTTGTCACTCATATTAGTTAAAAGTTTGATTCAAGTTTGAATGAACTTTAGCCAACAAAACATCTATATATGTTCTTGACATCCGGATAGCTTATCCAAGTCAACATCTCTATTAATGAAAATCTTGTGTGTGGTTGTAGGTTGTCGAGACGACATCCTTTAAGTTCTCCACTAGTTTCTAATTTATGATCATTAACCCTTTTTCATCTAAAATAGAGGTATCAAAAGCACACACACAAAACTTTTAAATTTTTCATGGAAGGTTTTCTATCAAACCAAGATTTAAGAAGTGGTTTTCTTTTCAATGCCTTGATAGTGTATTTTACATAAAAATAGAGGTGTTTATGTTTTGGTCTAAAATATCTCCGAGAGTCCATTTTCGAACAATATGCATTTGGACATCTCCATTATTGTTCTGTTCTATATTTCACTTCATTTTATTCAGGAATGTAGGGAACGATTCTTAATTCTTTCACGATAGAAAAACTGTTCAAACTTCTCTATTGCAATTCAATTCCATCATTGGACAGTAGTTTCTTAATTTTACAATGTGACTCCCTTGCAACCGTTGCTTTAAGCCTTTAAAATATTATGAAGACTTTAGATTTTTTTTTATTCAAAAATAGACCCAACATGTCCTTATAAAATAATCAATGAATAGTAGAAAATATCTAAAGACATTTAAGGAGGTCATGCTCATAAATTCACAAACATATTTATATGAATGAGTTCTTTTACTATATTATTATATTTTCATATTTACATACTTCACAAATAATATATTTTTAGTAATTCTAAACCTAATTTTAATAATTTTTCCAGAGGTTATATGTTTTAAAGTGGAATAATTTGAATGACTAAATTTTTTGTGTCACAAATATAATGTGTCTGTGTTACTTATAAAGGCTTGCTAATTTTTTTCCATTCATTCAATTAAAAAATGTTTTTTTTTTATTTAGTTGGTCATCAACTCACTTTTAGATGGATTGAATATTTTACATTTTATTTTCTTAAAATTAGAGAATAATTTTATTTATTATTTATCTCACACTTAATAAATTCTGACTCAGATCAGTTACAAATCGAACATTTAAAATATATATATTTTGTATCCAAAGGATGTCACTCCACACAACTATTTTGTCTTTTACACATGTTTAACATTGATTATAGTGACTTTAAACATGTATGTTTGTCTAGTTCTTTCAAGATGATATCATGAGTCATGTGATTTGTGGATCCTTTATTTATATATGAGACAGACTTTCATACTTTAGTAGCAACTTGCAATAAATAGTTCATCATTATGAGTTTAGTGGTGTTGTTGAACATTATGAGTTGTATGTCCTTACTAGTTTTGTTTGTTTTTACAAGATTTCTTTATATATCCAAGTTGGTCGAAAACTCTATACTTATGTATGGATTGAACTAATAAAATTTTTCACTATAATTTTTTTGTTTTGTAATAGGAGCAAAACACTTATCTTGATTGTTTTGTTCCTCAAACTTTTTCTCTTTTTTTAGCATCAATTTTTTCTTGTTGGACTTTAACTTTGGTGAATGCTACTAGAGTATCTTTTATATTTTCTTCCATTCTAAGATCATATATGGTTAGTTGCTTGTAAAACACTTGTTAACTTTATATTATTATTTTGGAGGAATCCTTTTTTTCTTTTTGAAATGATATTTTTAATTCAAACATCTCAAGGAAGATAAACTGATATTTTCTCTATCACACAATAGTCACTCAATTATTTTCTAAACAACATTATAAGTGTAACTACTTTAAAATTGGATGAGTGAAATTTTTTGACAACAATTTCAAACTCTCTCCCTAGATTTAAAACATGTCTTATCTTTGTTTTATCACTTCATTGAAACTCTTCGTTCACTTAATATCAAGCTTCATTGACAATTTTCATAATAACAATATTGATAAAAATATCATCACGTAATATAACAAGTATTTTCCTTCTTTTTCTATTTCGTCATTATAAAATTGTTGAGTTTTTAAGTATTGGGGTTTAAATTTTCACTATACCCCTCAAACATTGAGCTCTCAAGTTATTCTTCATATAAGTACTCACTAGAAAAAAGAGTGAGTGATGAATAGTTTTTTCTTCCTTTTACACTTTTTCTTTTTCTTTTACAATTGCTTGAATATTTAAGCTCTTTGATACCATATAAAATATTAATAATAAAAAAATTATCAAAATAATTATTGTTGGAAACTGTTTTGGCTGAAATACAAGAGGGGGTGAATTGGATTTCAAAACTTTTTGAAATAATTTGATATTTTTCAGTAAAATGCAATTCTGTTTCACAGACTGGATCTTTATTTGAATTTACTGAATCAGAACAGTTGCATGAAACAGTAAGCAGAATCAAGAGTCAATTCAGAATCCAGTTCAGTATTAATACAATTCAAT
>Ga0209489_108303_pt1 | contig 14354 bp, 7 predicted proteins | sample SiratrowhiteBW_FD_187527 | JGI IMG/M metagenome (GOLD analysis project Ga0209489, IMG submission 187527) | Root nodule microbial communities of legume samples collected from California, USA - Siratro white BW (SPAdes) (version 2) | ecosystem: Host-associated > Plants > Roots > Nodule | place: USA... | reverse complement strand
GTCTACTACTGAAGCTGAGTATATGGCATTGACTGAGGCTGTAAAAGAGAGTATTTGGGTGCATGGTCTTTTGGATAGTTTTGGATTGAGTCAACAGATACCAATCGTATACTGTGATAGCCAAAGTACAATTCATTTGGCTAAGAATCCAGTATATCATCAAAGGACTAAACACATCGACATTCGACTTCATTTTATCCGAGAATGTGTTAATGATAACACAGTTGCAGTTCAGAAGATAGCCACAGCTGAAAATCCGGCAGACATGATGACAAAAACTCTACAGGTTGATAAGTTCAAACATTGCTTGAACTTGGTCAATATTTGTGGAATGAGAGGCAAGGTGGAGAATTGTTACTGTGCCTCTCAAAGTCCCACATCGGTGGGTAGAGAAAGGGCACCGCCCTTTGTTTCATATAAATAAAGGCCTTGGGCCTTGGTAAAATTGCATCCATGGTTAGTAAACAATTAACCATTTAGTGAGAGAAAAATATATAAAGTGAGAGAGAAAATTTCAGAGAGTGTTTTGGTTATACACTGAAAATTTTTGGGGGTCATTTCTATAGTGCTCTGTAATACTACAATTGTAGTAGGAGAGTGTCTCACTAGGAGATATATTATTGTAATTCTTTTTACAATAGTGGATATTTCTCGGAGTTCGGCCCGTGATTTTTCCCTCAACACCAAAGGAGGTTTTCTACGTTAAATTCGGTGTGCATTTTTCTTCGTTTTATTTAGTTGCTTTATTTTTTCTCCACTTAAATATTAGGCGTGCTTCTGCTGTCATCCGTAAAAATATTTAAATACACTTGGGATGCACTCAACTCGGAGACATCACTCCTAACATAATAAGTGGTATACCATGATAATAAAATGATAAACGAAGAGAAATTATGAATGTTAGAGACTGATTGCTTTGTCATTACTCTCTGATAAATGACATGTTCGACAAATGAAAGTAGCTTCGTAGGTAGGCGATGAAACGAAGGACAAAAGTTTTAAGTACTAACACTATTTCAAAAGTATTTTGTCACTATTTTTCAATCAAAATACAACAAGTGTAACTTATCATGAGTGTTCATTTGAATTGAGAAACTCTTGTTTGAATGCATAATAGATCAGAACCAATGTCTTGTCTATAGCCAACACCCATCTAGTTAACTAGCTAGCTGTGTATGAAACTCACACCAATTACGAAACTAATGATATTCAAGTCAAAAGACTCAACATGCCACTCATCAATGCTTTGGTTCGTACGTAGCAAATACACTGCTTCATTTAGCTGGCAAGCATGCCTAACCAATCTCATTCTGTGAAAGATAGAAAAGGAAATATATTCAAGTTTTCATCACGTTAAAAATACTTTTGAACATTAACAGGTACACGCATGTAGTGTTGCAACAACGTGAGTGTGTGAAAGAAAGAATGGTTGAATGGGGACAAAGGAGGAAAACAGCCAAAAAGGTAGAGAAGGGACGTGACATGCATGATGCATGAATCCAACCTTGCCACGAGGGAATATAGAATCCCAAAGAGCAAAATGTTACCTCATTCAAAAGTTTTACATATGTGTGTGTTTTGTAGAGAAATACATATGAAATTAAATGAGTAGCATGTACGATATGAAGTTTATATGAGTGAGGTATATAGAAGCTATGTACTACATGTAGTATAGGGTAATGAGAATTAAATATAAGTGAACAAAGTCGTTGCTGAGTGTGATCACGCGTGGTCGTTTGGTCCATTTCACAACATATAAATCAGTATAAATCTGCATATGCACATTGCACTACTTTCTATTATACATATACGGTTTTTCGAGGATACTGAAAAGCTAGATACCAATAAATGGTGAATAAATTCATATATAAAATACTATAATATCACATTCAATACAAAAGCATCTGAATTTCTAACATATACATATTAGGTTATACCATTGTCATGCACCACTTATCATTTTTGGATGTGTGTTACTCCATTATATAGTCAAACTATTGGGAGAATATGAAAGATTTTGTGTAGAATTCCAAGTTCAAATCTATAAATCAGTATATACATGTTATTATATACTATGTTATTGTCATTTGAATTATGGAAAGTACGTGTATAAGATAATGATGAAAAGAATATGCAGTGAAACTCTGTTAAGTTTCAACAAATGTCACTGTGATTTATCTTAGTTGAAATAATTAATTTGTTTTTAAATCGTTTTCTTACATTTACGTGGGTCTCAAATAGACTTAGTTATACTATTTGAAGGGCTCCATAGTCGCAATTGGACGTATACAAAGACGTTTTCTGGTTATAATTTACGTATAAATAAGAACATGAAAATACTACTTTAACATCATAACTTTTATTTTCAAAAATGATTTACAGACAAACTTTGCTACATTAAAATATAATATATATGTGTGTGTTTATTAATATGTAGCGGTATTGGAATGATGTGAGTTTATCTCTTGATTTTTAGTTGATTTGTCAAGGAGCTATAACAATTTGGGTTGACTATAGGTTAAGTAGTATTCTGTTCATGTCTATTGGTACGACATTAACTTGATAGAATGCTAATATTTTAATTTATAGAACTTTTGAATTTAAATATATTAAACTAAACTATGATATATAAAATTATATCTGTCGAAATGATTTTTATATTTATTTTTTAAAAAATGTGTTGGATCATTTAGATGTAAAGTTTCATTCGTGATTTTTAATAAATAAATATGTTTTAACTAAATATTTTTTATAAACTAATAAACTTTAAGTATTTTTAAAATTTAAAACAAGTACAAATTTTATTGAGAACTAAATTTTATTGAAAAATAAATTGATGAGAAATGAAAGAAACAAATAAGTTAAACAATGAACAACAGACATTCTATTCAACGTGAAGTTTAACAATTAAAGATAGTTTCCAAATTATACTTAATGACAAATTAACAAAGGACAAGGAAACGGAAATCAAGGACAAAGCATAATTTTTAATATAAATTCAAAGAAATTGGTGAACAAATTCATTAATTAATATTGTTCCTCATTTTGTCATTTTCAATTGGAGGTTACAAGTTCTCAATACAATATTTTCTTTTTTACCTCTAATTACATAAGAAAACTTATATATTCTCAAACCTTCAAGTACTTTGTGAGGAAAACTTACATTATTCTTCTTTGAAGGTCCATATGCTATCTTTTATGCAACTATATGTCCACTATAAAATTTCCATTGTTATTCCACCTTCTCAAGTAATGTCCTTATCAAATTATATTGAAATAAGTAACATTTTCTTTGATTTATTTTGATTACTAACTTTCTTCTCCACATATATATTTTCACATTATCATATCATTTATCTTAATAAAAAGATCTCTTTAATAGACTAAAAAAATGATCACTAATACTTTATTTAGTCGCATAACACAATTAACTTAAATTTCTCTTATAAGAAAAAAACTGTGTATAACATCAGTATAAGATTAGTTAGGAAATAATTTGTTATGTATTGTTAATATCATATTAGTTGTATATCAACAATTATATATACTACTATATATATTATATTTTCACAGAAATAATTTTAACACTTTTTTTTTCTATTAAATATAATAAATTATATTAATTAAGAGTAGTTGTATTTCAAACAATATCACTTAATTTTGATCATGAGTGACATTTCAAATATTATTTATTTTTAAATACGAGTACATGCATTCAATATAATATTTGTTTTTAGTCAGGATTGACAACATTTTAAATAATAGTATATATTTAGCTAGAAGTAGTTGTGCTTCAAATAATATATTGTATTTAACAAGAGTGATTATGATCCAAATAATATTTAATTTTAATCAGAAATATTTGAGATCTAAATAATACTCATTTGTATTTTGCAGTAATAATCTCTCTAATGAAAATCAGTTGGTGAGAATTGAATGTAATATAATCTTTTTGTTAAGAGACAAACCATTATAAAAACACAATGTAAATATTTTTTGTTTCTTATCTCTTTGGATTGTATGTCATTTAATAAAGGAGAAAATTTATAAAAATAAGTTTTGAAAAATGTTTTTAAACAATATTTTGTCTATCAAATTTTAAGTTGCATCTAACGTTTCACATAAAATATAGCTTTATAAGAAAAAAAATTATCAATTCATCTTTCAAACATTCACTCCATCTATTAACTTTTATTAAACAATTTTTTTTAAAATTTAATGTAGAATTCAATCTTTTGATGTATTTTAAACTTATTGAATGAATATTGTCTTAATATATTTGATCTCTTAAAAATTTTCTCTTCAGTTATTTGATTGATTTTCGATTTTTTTTATCGATTGGGTTATGTAAGGGTTGTATAATTTTACTGTTGTTGTTTTTACAAACTGTGTTTACATCATGACGTTAGTTTCTTTTAAAGTTATTTAAAAATAATAATATCAAGAAACAGTGTAACATATATATTGTTATATAATTGTCGAAGATCAAAAAGATGATTTATTCAATTTCTTTACTAAGGCCAATAGCTTAAAATATTTTTAAACAATAATATTACTCGTACTTTTTAGTTAGCATTTTAAAGTTGGTTCCTTAAATAATTTTTTTTACCATGACGAAATAAAATATTTTTCGAATAATATAAACTAAAATACACCTTAACTTTTGACTAAAGTTAAGCCTTAGCAAATATATTATATTAAATTTATTTAAAACGAATTAAAGTATAAATATATTTTATATTATCTTCTAATTGTTAATTACTATACAACTAAAAATTATTATTCGATGCTAAATTAAAAAATTATATTTTTAATTAAATAATCATTAATTAGTTAACAATATAAAAACAATTTTAAATAATTTTCAAATTCCTTTTATCCATCTGTCAGGTTTATCGCCTTTACTTCACGCGGACGAAGCTTGTGTGGCCCTTTTAAGACCTTAGGTATCTTTCATTCACTTATTATAAAAATAAAAAAAATTGTGTAACAGTCAATTGAAAAAAACTTCAAATATAACTTTAAATGTATCATTACAGAATATATCAAAATTAAACAAAAACCTTTCTATTAGAAATATGTTAAAATTAAACTTTTATTATATCATAAATCAAAGGAATGTATGTTATATATTTTTTCATATAATTAATGTTATGTTTCCAAGCTAGGTATACAAAAATAAATATTCCACTTGTTACATTATTTTTTTTTTCGTTTATGTTCAATTTATCTAATTAAATAAGTCCAAAGATATGTTTTCACAAGTTTCTCCCCAGGTTCTATTTTTATATAAAAAAAGTTTGAAATAACTTACAGACTAGTATTAAGTCAACAATGAATAATACTGGTGTCTATGAAAAAGATATGGGCATTTCAATCACTTTCTCTTTTTTATTTCTTAAAGAAATTCATTTGTTAACTTTCAGTATTTTTTTTTTTATTAATTTCTTCCATGAATCGGTTTTAATTACGGCCCCACACATTCCTGTTTGTTTACACGAGTTTTTTCGATAACAATCCAAACACATCTCAACCATACATACCTCATTAGAAAGTCTAAAATTTTGGTTCCTTTCTCAAACACTTTAATGTGATTCTATAATTAACAGTCTCAGCTCAAATGCATAATTAATCGTTACCTTTTAAGTGTATTAATTATAATTAATTTCTACTTATGATTATGTTTAGAAAATTAATATTTAATTGTTAGTTTATATATCCAGTTTAGAAAAAAAAATAATTGCTTAGAAAACACATTTAAGGTGAAACTTGTTAATTTACTGCTTTTCAAAAAATAAATTTGCGTAAATTAGCAACTTGTGGATTTTTTTCTTCAATCCTTATCCTCTCTTACATAGATTGAAGACTATGACTATTACAAGTTAACTAACCAGTAGGAAGATAATTGAGAAAAAAAAAGTGAGATGATAAGTTCCAATAATTTTGAGGATAGTTTTGAAAAAAAAAAAATGTTAATAAAATTAACTTTAATAGCCAAATTAACTAATATACTTACCATGTGAATTAATTAAGAGTAAAAAATTAATAAAAACTCAATTATGCATCCTTTATATTAGTTTTTTTTACAAGATATCTGTTATTAAACTCAATGAGAAGTGACAGGCATCTAGAGAAAAGAAAGAAATATTAATGATGAGAATAATTTAAGACAAATTTATTGTGATAAATTAAATTAAGCAATTACATTATATATATGAAAGGTTGTTTCTTAATTAATTATATGAGAGTTAGCTGACAAATTTAACTTTTGTAATCTGATGAGAGTCTATATATAAAAGATCCAAAGCTAAGCAAACATCTGAAAAGTACCTCATTAGCTAGGTACTCCTTTATTTCGTAGTACTGTTCTACTAGCTGAATTTTCCTGTAAATAAACCCCCTCATTTTTTGGGCAAGGACACTTCACATCTAAAAAAGTACTGCACAATCTATATATGTGTATGTGTTCAATATAATATTTTTTTTTTCTGCCCAAGAACTTTCTGTGCACTTTATTGCCAAAATTAGTGTAACTACTGTCTCTAATATGGTATTAGCAAGTCAAACAAAAGTCATACATCAACTAAATAAAAAACTATTTCATCTTTTGACAAATGTTAACAATTGACTTCATAGTAGTTAAAGAAAACGAGAGTAACAATTTCTCTTAAAAAAAGTACTCATCTTATAAAAAATATTAAAATTATTCATTATCTATTGCTAAAATAAAGATTAAATAAATTAACATTTCGTCAAAAATAAGAAAGAAATACAGGTTATCTTTTATTCATTTTGGTAATGTTAGAAAAATGAATCAAATAGTGATGACTATTGTGGTTCATTTATTGTTGACAATCACGTTAGAGAAAAAGTTAGAGTTGATGACAGTATTATAAAAAAATGAAAATAGAGTGGGTTGATAAGATTAGACCGGTCAAATGTACTGTCTCTGCATGAGAATGAGTTACTGCATAAGATTTCAGCATTTTATGTGGCAAAGATCTTTTATATATAGGCCTGCCTTCTGAGTTTTTCACAGACCAACTTTTGCTGAGTCCAAACTACTGATACACCTGCATACTGCAAACCTTTGAGTATCACCCTTGCTTTTCTTCTTCCATCACTTTCCTCACCACAATTCATCTTTCATTTTCCAACCCAACCCTCTCATCAAAATGGCAGCTTTTTCATCCCAACACTACCACCCCTTTCTAGTTCACTCCCCAACCTTCTCAAACAAACTCTCTTCTTTGGGGGAGCAACAACAACCCCTTATAAACACTACTACTACTACTTCCCTTCCTCCTTCTCATAGTCTTCTTCATCAGGAAACGTCTCTCAATAGTGTCACCAATCAAGAATCTACCTGCGCTGATCAAAGCTCCAAGGCTACCATCAGTGACACTGACCCTTCTGTCATAAAAAACCATAGTCCTCAGACATCCATGGTTGTGGACAAGCTCGAAAAAGGTGAACAGGTCACTCAAAAGGTGACCCCTATGCAGAAGAAGAGAAGAGCAAAAAGTGGACCTTCCTTGAGCAGCCCCTTGTCAATGGTAAACTTTTTTAACCATTTTTTATGTTTTCCTTTTCTTCAAACACATGTTCATTAAACACAATAATTGCTAACTGAGAAATGTCAACACCACACTCTTTCTAATTAAAGTATTTTATTAACTTTAAGTTGTTAGAAATTTCACTCCTTATTTATGCTTAATTACTTTGTAAATTATTACAGGACTCAGCACAAGAAGCAAATAAGAAAAAAAAGAAGAGCAATGGTGGGGATCAAGGAGAAAACAAGCCAAAAGAAGTGAAGAAGGATCAGAAAAAGGGTCCAGAAGATCCTCCAACTGGGTATATCCACGTTAGAGCAAGAAGGGGTCAAGCAACAGATAGCCACAGCCTTGCTGAAAGGGTACAATACATCACTCTTAACAACTATGAACGAGTGTGTGTGTGTGTATGTTTCAGTATTAGGTGACTAGTTGAATATATACCATATTTCCTTTAATGCCAAAAAAAAATCATGTTTCATTTTGCATGTTGCAAAAGTAAATAAAAAAAGGATTATTTCAGGTGAGAAGAGAGAAAATAAGTGAAAGGATGAAGACGTTGCAGCGACTTGTGCCAGGCTGTGATAAGGTGAAGCTTCACTTCTTTAATCTTACATGTTTGAATTGCATTCACATATATCTTCCCTAAGTCATTTACTTGTTCATATCAACCCTTCTTGACAGCTACATTTGATTTGCTTCATAAATATTATTAGGTAACCGGAAAGGCCCTTGTGTTGGACGAAATAATCAATTATGTTCAGTCCTTACAGAATCAAGTGGAGGTAGTGCCACCACAATTATATGATTTTTTTTTTTCCTTTTTTGAAGCCATTCTACATTGTTCATTACTGATAATGTCTAAACCAACGATTTTTTAGCTTTATAACTATATATTGTTCTGCAGTTCTTGTCAATGAAACTTGCTTCTGTGAATCCCATGTTCTTTGACTTGGCAATGGACTTAGAGACCCTCATGGTTAGACCTGATCAGGTGAGAAAAATAGAAAACATTTTTGTTTATTTTTCATGTGCTAATGATAGATTATAGTTGTTTTTGACTGAAATATGAGTGATGATGAAAGTTTGTCCCACTGAATTTCAGAAATTAAATAATGCAGCATCCCCATCACTACTACCATGTGTGGAACAATGCAGACCAAACCAGGCCATTGCTTTTGCTGACACAACCACCCTGACCACCACTACTAGCAGCTTCCCCACCGCTAATAATGATGACTATCTTTTGGATTATTCATCCTCATCTTTTCTTCAACCCCACAGGCCAAATCTCTTCTTTGAGGTATGTTAGATGAATGAATCAACTCACTTCTTTATATCGGTTTAAATGTTGGTTACGTTTTCTTTAAAGGGAATTTTTTTATTTCTTTAAAAACCTTTTTTGATTAAGAATAAAAGTAAATCTAAAATAATTTTTTTATTTATATATATTCACGTTTTTTAAAGCTATTTGTCATATAGAATTTAGTGTTATTTAATAAAATACCTAGAAGTTTTCCTGTTTCTAAAATAAATTATATTTACTATATGATTTATTATAAGAATGTAAAATCTTAAAGGAATATCCAAGATGTACACGGTGTAGCTTTATTTTCGTGGCTGCCAACATTATTACTGGGGTGGTGTAGTTTATCCATAATTTATTTTCTATTTGATCTAGTTATTCTAAATGTTAAAATTTATTTTTCTCATTCAAACAATTGTTTTGTTAGAAAACATGGCAGTATTAGATAATTACAAGATTATAAAAAATGATCAAAGAATAAATAATTAAGAGAGAGAAGGGGTTTTCTCTTTTCCTGTATTCTGACAAAAATATAGTTTTCAGTATAACGGTGGTCAGATTTGGGAAGTAGACCAACGACAAAAGTTTCTTCATCCATATGGATTCGCCGATAACACTGGCTCTTTCAATTAATATCAATGTTTCACATTTGGTAAGCTCTCAATAACTCATACAATAGATAATACATATTCTTATTAACATGATCTTCTTCTTAAGTTCTGACCCTTTTATTGTAATCATTTTTAAGGAACTATTGTTTGTAGCTATTAGGTTGGCAAATTCAAAACAAGTACCAGTATCTCAGTGAAAAATAAATATTCTTATGCAGAATCAAAGCTATGGTTGGTATCACAGTATCATCATATATACGAATATATGATCATATTTTGAAGGGAATTGGCGATTTTGTTTGCTTGGTTCCTGGCTTGTCCACCAAAGTAAAGAGACCTTTGAAAACGATGAATAAAGTGAAGCAAAATTGATGGATGAAGAACACACACTAAGGACAGAAAATGCCGACCAGATAAAACCATATCTTTTGCTAGATCTGTTGTTCTGTTCCTGTCCAACATGTATGTGATGCACAAATTCCAAGAGACTCTATGTCAATCCTGCAGACATTGAAATTTATGTCACGTAAATTAATTATATGTTAATTATTAGAAGAAAAATGATTCTTGTGGTGGCAGTTATTCTGTTGATACAGTTAATTTCACCGTTATTGAGAAATGTAAGGCTGATGCTACTCATCACCTCTTTCTTGACAAGACAATGCATGCATTTTTTGGTGTAGTTCATTTCATCTATATTTGCAGAATCTTTTGAGCGTTGGCGTTATTATGGTTTCTTTTTTCCAATTTAGTTATTTGGGCCGTTTGATTTTCCGACATTATAGACAGATCCTAGGTACCACTAACTGTGGTCTAGTCACAACCCCATATGAACTTAGAAAAAACGCACACAAAAAATGAACTAAGCAAATCTACAAATGGTAATTTATGATCACTTTAGAGTTTTCTCCCTTGGTAATACTTTGTACTCTTATCAAAGGTATGAACAAATAATACTCTCTTAAGTACTCATTAATTCACTTTGGCTAACAATAATGGAATCCAGAATTACTTTTTAGATCAAAATGATTGTTAGTGTTGTTGTAAATTATTTATCAGAATTATGTAATTGAAATAGAAGAGAAAAATAGAGAGCAAAATAATTCACTTCAGAAGTTTCTTAAATCAATGTTACTTTATCTTGGGACAGGTGAAGGCAAGTTCTTTGTAATGTCTTTATCAGGAAAGATGTCACTGTTTCTTAAGAAAGAAAAATATCGAAAGTAGTTGTGATGTCCCTGTAAGCAAACACGTTGAATTTCACTGCTCAATCAGTTGATTGCCACATATTTTGGTTTTAATGAGAAGAACCAAACCAAGTTGTGTAAATTGCTCGTGCTTTATATTTTTGAACTAGAATCTTACGTGAACAAGTTTTCTATCCAATTTCCAAATGTATAACACCTTCAATTTAATCTATAATTCTGAATCATGAGTAATCTTTATATGATAATTAATAACTTTTTATTTTACACTTATGGTAACAAGTATTAAATTTAGATAATAAGTTTTTTTACATTGTTTATATTGGGAAAAAAGTAAAATAATAATTAATTTACGTTGTTTGTTTAGAAAAGGAGGGTTATTATGGTTTTGAAATCAATTTAAAATTTGTTTGACTACGTGTTTGGTTTTACTTTTTCAAATTTTGAAATTCACGTTTTAGACGTGGAAACTAGAAACTACTATAAATAGCTTAAGTACGGGTCATAAATTCATATTTAATTTAATTCGGTATCAAACCAAACATGTACATAAAGACTTTTTCTAAAGGTTTTCAAAACATGAGTGATAATGATTTTGTAAACTTAGAAGTTGTATCATGCTGTTATAATAAATAAAATACTATAAATTTATGATTAAAAATGTATAAGCATGTACCAATAAGAATCAAGGTATTGAATATTTTTATTAAATTGTCATACAGTAAAGTGACTATGAAGGTGGGGTTGGTATAAATTCATATATGACAGTTGTCCATCGTTTAAGTACAAATAAATAAAATTACAATAACTATAATGAATTTGGATATTATAATTTTTATCAATTCAATGGTTGGATATTAATGGATATATATTTTTTAACCTGAATAATTAGATAATAAGTACTAATTACTGAGAATTTAGTATGGTGAGTGATCCAGTGAACCTATCTTCTTTCCGACAACCTTTATTTCTTTCTCTTCATACTGTTGGCTTTCCAGATGGTAAGCATGAGGGATATAAGACAACAATTGTTGCCCCTAATGGTGTCTTTTTTACAAAAGTGTTGTTTTCTGGGGAAACAACTTCTCGAACCAAAAAAACACATTCAACAAATCATGGCCAAGGCGTTTCCTCGTGTAACATACAAAGGCTAACCCTAAAAGTTGAGATTATAGGTTTTACAAGCAAAGTGAATATATGTATAAAGAGAGGGAAAGTTAAAGCATTTCATCCTTCCCCAATGAGGAATAAAAGAATTTTTTGGTTTTCACTTTTAGTTTTGGAGTCATGGATATAAACAGTCCATGTGGAATTTTCTGTCCCCTATGTTCTGTATTTCTCCACCCACATGTTCCTTTCTCCTCTCACCCACCTTTTCCACCGATAACAAATTTTTGATTAATTACAACTTTTTCATTCAATCATCATCATCAACTATGTATATATATCCATTTACAACATACTAACAAAAAAATTAATATGAAATTATTGTATATATACATGTGTTATCTATTATTTGTAACAGTGTTATAATTGAATAACGCAGTACTTTGTTTGTGGCAAGTAGAAAAGTGTGGAAGTAGCAGGTGTCTGCGTAGGGTGAACCTGTAGAAACAGAAGGAAAGGAAAGGGAAAGGGAAAGGAAGGTGCTCCAATCCAAAACCAAAAGGAATCTTTTTTTTATCAGAATGTGAATTGTGATGTGACAGAAACAAATGTAGTTTTCCTGTCAAAAACACAAGAAAATGTCACAACACAACACAGACACTTAATAAATATTGACTCGTCTATTAACTGTGTGTCTACAACCCTATCAAAACATGTCACCGTCCAAACCCTACCTCAACTTTTATGCAACTATACATAACAAGACCAATGGTTTCGCACCAAAACCATATAATATACTCTTATTTACGATTTTCTTTCCAAATAAAGGTAAATTTCATTTCATTTCATCATCATCATCACAGAGGCTTTGAATTCTGCAAGACTTGCACCATACATATGACCATGACCAACCACGTTCACATTCCTAGACTCTTCCACTTTGCAATGGTATGACACGTCAAAATCTTAAAGATGAATAGCCATTATTTATACTTTAATCATATGTACCTGCTTGTTGTTTTTAAATTGGTAGCTTCTGGCTATTTCTTTAGAGGGAAAAGGTGCAGGCTTATGTACTATAGTTCCCTGGAATTTCCAAATGGTAACGTCTCAGTGTGTGCTTTTCACTGGCAAATACAAAATCTCTATATAAGTTTTCAATTTTCAAAGGCACCAGCTTTCATAACACTAAGCTGGGGTTATATGTATATACATTGATGGGATTAGTTTATTACAAGAATAATTATGGCATTTTAATAGTTTTTTTTTAAATTTTGATCACTTTTATGAATAATTAATTTTTATTATTATATAAAACAAGGCAGATAATTAAAAATAAATTAATTTGGTATATAGGAACGTATAGGAAATAATAATTTTCATTAAAGAGAAGTATATATACATATATACATATCAATACAGTTGCGACTATTATGAATTTTACATTTTCTTGACTAAGATATGATATATTTTAACTTTGCAAAAGAGATTTTCAACACATTCTTTTAAATTTGAAATATTGAACATTTTGAATATAAGAATAAAAAAAAGTCCAACAATATAATAAATCCAACAAATTTTGTTAAATCATACAATGATAGACTTTAATACAATCCGATAAAAATTAATTGTAAATCTATAGTTCAATGTTATAAAACAAATATATATTGTATATTGTTGAAAAAAAAAAGTAAAAACTCCTCTCTCTTTTTTTTATTTACTAAGACTTTTGTCTATTTTTTATCGACAGTGCATCAGAAGAAAGTATATACAAGTCGTTGAGGTAGTTGGATTCATCCAGTACATAAGTCCTTAACACTCATGCTGTAATCAGGTCAGAAAAGAATTAGAAAAAAAAAAACAATACTTTAGTAAAAAAAAAATGGAAAAGCTTGAAAAAAATATCATTTAGAATTTATGATACCATTTGTTTTAGTTATTGGAAGAATATAAAGGAGCATAATCCAGGAGATCTCACAAGAAGAATAAATAAACAAAACATACATAGGTATTTTTTGTTATATATTGTTTAACTTTTTTATTTTTATTCAATGCGTGACTTAGACTCACATTTGGATACCCAACAAAATTAATGTAATTTTAAAATATTTATTTTATCTATCAAATAATTTGGTGTGTAAGATTTTATAAATATTAGCTAATTTGTTAATTGTTTATTTAAAAATAAATATTTATAAAAATATTTATTTTAATATGATATTGTACTATCAATTTTAATTTTACGTATTTTGTTTATAAAGAAAATCAAGATTATTTACTTCTTTAAGTATTTATTGTTAATATTTTAATTATTTGTTTATATTGTCAAGACATTGTATGTGAATATTCTTACTGGTATTTAAAGGCAGAATAATATTTTTATTAAATATCAATCACGACCTAAATATGAGATACTCAATTAAAAGTAAATTTTAGTTAACATTTTTATAATATGATAAAAAAATATTGAATATATGATATCATTATAAAAAATTCTCTATAAAATATCAAATAATAAGTCTGAAACTAATATATATATATATATATATATATATATATATATATATAT
>Ga0209489_108302_pt1 | contig 14361 bp, 11 predicted proteins | sample SiratrowhiteBW_FD_187527 | JGI IMG/M metagenome (GOLD analysis project Ga0209489, IMG submission 187527) | Root nodule microbial communities of legume samples collected from California, USA - Siratro white BW (SPAdes) (version 2) | ecosystem: Host-associated > Plants > Roots > Nodule | place... | reverse complement strand
ATAAGTAGTTTGTTCAATAATTTCGAAAAAAATGTACCACATAATAAAACTACGAACAGAAAACCCATCACGAAGTGATCTTTCTGTTATAAGGATGTCATTGGCGTACGTAATGGAAGAAAACATGGAAACCAGAAACCCAAAACACAGCAACAAACCAATATTCTGTATACATGCATAACACACGAAGCATAAAGGATGCACATAAACGTAATCTACAACGACGCACAGATCCAAACCAACAACCAAAAAGCACACCAATATTCTGGGTTTCTTGAACATAAAAAAGACAACACATTGAGAGAACCACCAGTAAGCATAAAAGGCACACGACGAAATGATTATTAAACATGAACGAAGCACTCATACAAAAACCACCAACAATGTTTCATACCAACAACGGATGAGAGAACATACACAGTTTAGGGTACATAGCACGGTAGGAAACACCACAATGACGGTGGTCTTGGGCCGGAAAAACGAAGGTGAATCTGTGGGCAGAAGGAACGGAAATCTTGTTGTTTCGTCTGTTCTCTCTCCTTCAGAGGATGCGGGGTTAATGAGTGCAATGAGAGAATGAGATCTGCTTTTCCCTCTCAAATTGTCCTACATTTTCAGATGGGAAATGACAAAAGCAACCCTTTGCAAAAAGACAAACATGAACCACGTAATCAGAAAACCATCTGTGTTTCTCTTTCTTTGCCACGCAGGACGACACTGCCACGTCGGAGTGTCAAATGGAGGTAAGAGAAAAAGGAGTGTCAAACTATCATTTTCCTTAATCTTTTGGCCTCTTCAGTAAGAAGGTGCGATGAGAGGGAAATGTAAGTAGCCACATGTTTTTCACTCACACCGGAGCAATTGCCTTTTAGAACGAAAAAGAGGTTTTAGTTTATGAGGGTCACAAAGCCAAAGAGGGAAAAAAGCAAAAATTTTTCCCGCAAAACTTTATTTTAAGCCACGCTTCTTTTAAATCACAGAGGCAACATTTAGATAATCGTGGCATAAAAGATCAACGGTTAACTATCCGTGGCTTTTGATAATTTTTAACCCACGTTTATAAAACCGTTGTTTTTATTATATTTTGGCAACACTTTTATACATGTAGTTTAATTTAGTTTTGTTTAAAGTGATATTTGTTACAGTGATATTTGTTTTTACTTGCACTCATACCAATTTGTGAGTAACATTTAAAAACAAGACAAACTGCAAACGATAATCCTTTAACACGATCGATCTGGATACTCTTTACAAATATGACAGTAGCTCCATCATTTGAAAATATATCATATACCTAAGATATGGAAGTTTTAGATATGCAATTAAATAATTATCCCAAAATATTGAAGATTTAGATGTGAAAACTATAATGACCTTGACAAATTGGAGAAGGTGAAAATCTACAAAACAACAAGAATATACCTAGTTTGAAGCAACATAGTATATTATAACAGTTAACTGAGCATTAAAGCGCCCAGTTGTATAGAAAATCCTAGTTTAACTTTGTGTTAAACTAATACAAGTTCTTTTAATTGATGTTGGATTGATCAATTCATAAAAATTTTGTTAAGGATTTTAGACCATTTAATTTTAATGGACTGTGTAATTGTACTAGACCGTCTATAATAAAAGATATTAGTATATGTGGTGGACAGTCGAAACAACATATCTAGTTTTTTAACTTCTACTGAAACTAACAATGTCAGGACACTAGTAGAAAAATAGACTTTAACGTCTCCTTTTTATGACGGTTAAACAGGCAAACGATATAATCAGAAATGCGGTGACATTTTTGTAAATAAATGAACAATCCCACGTCGGTTGGCACAAACAACCGTCATTGACCTATTTATAAAAAAGAAAAATTCAAATTTTTAAAAGTTCCAGGAGGCTCATGAATCCCACGTCGGTTAAGAGGCCAGAACCGACATGGGATTGTTGTCCACTACGTCGGTTACGGCCTCAGAACTGACGTAGTGCATGCTGTATGACAAATTGGGGAAAATTGGGGAAAAAAGTTGAAATTAGGGCACACACCACGTCGGTTCTGGGCTTTGTAACCGACGTGGTGTGTTAACAATGAATTTTTTTTAATTTCAGGGCATGCACCACGTCTGTTAGGAGGCCAGAACCGACGTGGTGCTTCTATTTTACCTCCAGCGCGAAATTTCACTTCACTTTTCTTCTTCTCCACTGCGCGCGCCCTCTCCTTGTCACTGTTCCGACGTCTTCTCCCTCACTTTTCGACTTTCATTGCTTCCTCATTGTACTCCATTTCACTTCCTCTTGTTCGCAAAGTCGAGAGCGTCTCTTTAAACGGTTCCATTTTCGATTTGTACGTGCATTTGCTTTGAAGCTTTCATTTTTTGGTTTCTCTTCCATTTTCGTTTGCTTTAATGATTTTGTTATTTTATTCAGTATTTGTTTGTGCTTTGTGGTTTTGGTAGGGTTTGTTTGGCCGAGTTGGGTTCGGTTCGGTTTTGGCGTCACAACTTTGGGTTGGTCGTCTTCTCTGTTTTGGCGTCACCACTGCTCTACAAGAGGTGTGCTTTTATTATTTTTGAAATGATTGTATTGAATGGTTATCTGCAGGATTAGAATGCTTGTTCGGATTAAAATGTTTTTGGAGTATATTTGATCCATGTTTTGTGCGTATAGTATTGGGTCCGGGAATGTTGCATTTTTGGCAATTTTTGTATTTTATTTGATCATTGTTCTATGATTGAGATGCTTTTATGATTAGATTGCTTAAATTGCCTTTGTGTATAATTTGATATAGGAAAAACGCATGTCTGCAATTGTCGGTTCATGTTGCGGACTTTGGGCTCGCTAAGTTCCTGCAAGATTCTGGAACATCCGAATGCATGTCTGTAATTGTCGGTTCGTATGGATACATAGCTCCAGGTAATATATTGTAATTCAACATAATTGATGATTTGTATGTTGAACTGACATGTCTAATAGCCTTAACGGTCGGAACTTGTCTCATGGCACTACTGAACTGTATAGATACTGTTGTTTGGCTTCAACGGTTTATGTGCCTAATTAATTAATAAACGCTAGCATGCTATGTTGCCTTCCTTGACTAATTTTCTTAATCATCAAACATTGATAACGACCTCTTTGATTTCTCCTCTAGTTTATGTTACTTCCGAAGACTGTTATTGTTTAAAGCAAACAGTAGCTGAGTGTGTGGTTTGAGTCTTCATCATAGCCCCATCCTATAATTAGGCAGTCCTGTAGTTATAGATTAAAGATTTTCCCAGTTAAAAACAGACGGTGATTAACTGGCAACATGCACATCAAAGTAAATGGATAGCAAGTTTCCATGGCTTTATCACGCATTCACGTTATGTTAATTGTTTTCAATTAATGTGGATGCTATATTTTTTTCATGGTCACCGATTTAAGTTTGTGATTTTGACTGCAGAGTATGCCTACACGTTAAAAGTTGACGAGAAAAGTGACGTGTACAGCTTTGGAGTTGTTCTTTTGGAGCTGGTAACAGGCAGGAAACCAGTTGGGGAGTTTGGTGATGGTGTGGACATTGTGCAATGGGTGAGGAAAATGACGCACTCGAACAAGGAAGGAGTTCTAAAGGTTCTTGATCCTAGACTTCCCTCAGTTCCACTCCATGAGGTGATGCATGTTTTCTATGTAGCCATGTTGTGTGTTGAAGAATAGGCAGTGGAGCGACCAACTATGCGAGAAGTTGTTCAAATTCTGACCGAGCTTCCAAAGCCACCAAGCTCAAAACAGGGAATATAATAATTATCTTACAAGAAGCACCACGTCGGTTTTATCCCAAAACCGACGTGGTACTTCTTCTGAAATAATTTATTATGCTAATTACCACATCAGTTTACTTGTCTTAACCGACGTAGTAAGTCCAATCACCACGTTGGTTGTTAAACCGACGTCTGATTCAACGTCTCCTGGATCAACGTCGGGTCGAAAACCGACGAAAAAAGCCTCTCAGAACCGACGACGAAGGCTATTTTTCTACTAATGGGAGAGTCGTCTAAGTGATATTTGACCTCAGTAATGAGAAATACTATTCTTATGTCTTCTTCATTAGCTTATGTATGTTTCATGAAAGTTAGTTATGGTAATTATTGTATAAGTAAAAAATTATATTGACAATTATTGTTAAATGAGAGTTGTCTAATTGTAAGAACATAACAATGTGAGAGTTGAGGGAGAATCGTGTACATAGATTAAAGCTAGTTAACACTACAATTAAATCACATTATTTTTGTTTGTGATTCTTTCTTATTCTTTCCTAGTTTGCCTTCTATTGTTTACGTTTGCAATCTCTCTTTACTATCGAATTATCATTTATGTTGGCAAACTTCTGCAATGAATTTGTTCAAACTATTCCACAACAAACAGGTGCGATGAACATGGATTGAACATGTGAGTGGATGGAGAATCCTTAACTTGAGAATTCCTTGTATTGAAATTCTTTCTGACAGGAGTTACAAGTAAGTGAATCTTTGTGGTAAACAACAATACAAGTTGGTCACAACTATGCTTGAGGCGAATTGTACTAATATGGAAGGAACAAATTGTTAAGAATAAAAGTGAGTCGAAGTTTCATATTGAATAAGGATGAGCAATATATAAAAAAGAAGACTCATAAACATATTATCTTATAGTTGTTAGAACAATTGACTCTAGAAGGGGCGTTGAATAGAGCCTTAGTGATCGAAACCATATCCGGTCAAATAAATACAATTAAATGTAGTACTTGGAAGTAACTCCTAAGTCATCTCCCAAGGACCTAGTTTTCTGTCAAAGGATTAAACACACAGAAAAATGGGGGTTTTGTTGTGAAAAAAAAAAAAAAAACAATAACTGAATTAGATTTTCTTAATCTAAATTTAAATTACCTTCTTGATTATATTGCAATTTGCTTATCATAGGATGCAGAAATTCATACTCAACTTATTGAACCCTAATTCTAACCCGAATTAATTAACTAAGCGATAATTAACACAAGTTTTCCTTATGCAAATTAAGCATTCACATACATCATTCATTCCATCCAAACAACCTGTGACTCACTCCAGTAAGCATGAACAGAGACATGACATGAATTCCATATTAACTGAAACATTAAGCATGAATCAGTAAAAGCATTAAGCACAGAAATAAAATGATGAAGAGTTAAAAGATGAAGAGAGCAAAAATAACACAACAGCAACCTTAAAGCGTCATTGCAATCTGAATCAAAAGGATAACCTTATAAATTAGCCTTCCATTAAATTCGAATAAAGCAAAGACAAATAGAGATTAAATGCAAAACAAAATTGAAACAAGAACGAAATTAAAAATGGGAACGAAATTAAATTAAAACGGGAACAAAATTAAATTAAAAGAGGAATAAAATTAAATTAAATAAAAACAAAAATGAAATTAAATTGCGGAGAAAATAAATACAGAACCAGTTTTTCCAGAGAGAGAACTAACTGAATCCCAAAAGCAGAGAGTCAGAGAGTCCATAACTCCTTTGGTTTCACCTCCTTTAATAGGCGACTAGACCTAGGTTAGTCCTGAACACTAAACCTAATGGGCCCAAATCTTTCAATTCTGGTCCAATAAATAAAAACTGAAAATAAAAATTGATAATGTGACAACTCCTCTACAATTCCAGAATTAATTTTCCAAGTCCAATAAAATTCCACAACTGCCCTGAAAATAATAATAAAATTAGCTCAGAAAGTTCGAATTAAATAAAATTACAAATTTCTGGTAAATGAAGCCCAAACAGTGAATTTGAGAAAATAGTAGGCAGTTAAGCACAAATCACTAATCAAAATAGGTACAAAAAGATACGTAAATAAGGAAAACTAATGACTCATCACTTAGAACCTTTTCATAGATAACTAGACTGGACCATTTCACAAACAAGCAATACAAATAACACAAGCAGACTTTATACTAATTCACCCACACACAAGAGTTATGTCTTAAGCAAATCACTCAAGAGGTTCCATTAATAAAACAAATGATATCACAAGTACCAATACCACTTTTGGTTATAATGATTACATAAACCACTTTTGGTTATAACAAGTAAACAAACTACTCATTATATTGTCTTAACCTCATCTTGAAATTAAGACCTCACAAAAAAATAAATAAGCACAACTCTCAAAGAAAAAAAAATTTAACTCATTGCGATTGCACGTTGTTAATGGTTTCGCTCACCTACAAAGAACACTTAACATTATATGATCTCTAGAAGATATAAAGAATTGTAGATTGTAGTTATGTGTTATTTTCTCTTTAGCTTAATTCCTTTATATAGTGTTCCTCATATGATTGTTGAAACATTTATTTAGATAAAATTTGATCTCTGCTTGATCATTGTAATTAACATAGGATCTTCTATGTGTTCCCTGAAAAGCATTTTGACTAGAGGCTTGATATAAAAGACTTGATATTCATCTTCATTTGTGTTTTTGAATTTTAAAGATATAGAAACAATTCAAAAACAATTTGCATACAATATATTTAATCATTATTAATTTCACATTCGGCAGAATATTGTTTCCATAATAGACTCATTTCTAGACCAATTGTCATATAAAATCTCTTAATACTTAGATTTTGAATCATAGATGATATATCGTTGTTTTGTTAAAAATATGTCTTATACTCTAAGTTGAAAGCATTTATTGTTATGACTTGATATGGAGGACTCATATGGAGTCTTATCTCGCTGGTCAAGATTTGTGGATGTTGTTAATGAAAATAATATAACTCCTCCCATAGACGAGCCAAATTATTCTTCCTTTTCTTTGATTGTATTCTCCGACCCTTTGTTTGTTCGATATTGGGCAAGTAGGCTTTCTCTATTTTTCGTTGTTATTTTATATTTTACATGGTTTCAAAGCCATAGTGCTTTAGTATCGTGTGTCAAGATCCCTTGGTAGAAAAATGAATCGGTTCCTAAAAAATAGATTCACGTCATAGTAGTAGACTTGGTATTGAGTTATTAAATCAATCCAACTACAAGGTGTGGAGGACTCGTATGGAGTCTTATCTTGTTGGTGAAGATTTATGGATGTTGTTAATGAAAATAATACAACTCCTCTCACAGACGAGTCAGAAAATTCTAATACACTCAAAGAATAGAAGCAATTGAATGCGAAGGTGGAGTTCGTTTTGAAGCGATCGATTTCTAACAGCTTGTTTGATTACATCATGCAGTGCAAATTAGCCTACAAAATTTGGGAAACTATTGATAGGCTCTTCAACAAGAAGGACAGAGCACGACTTCAGATTTTAAAGAATGAGCTCGTTAATACCATGCAGGGTAATCTTTCCATTTATGAGTATTTTCTTAAGATTAAAAATCTTTGTTAAAAAATTTCTTTATTAAATCCAAAAGAAGCAATTTCTGAAGCTCGAATAAGAAGAACTATTATTCAAGAATTGAAGTCGGAGTACATTCCATATGTCACATCAATGAAAGTATGGGTTCAATAACCATCCTTAGAGGGTTCAAAAATCTATTATCCTCTGAAGAGTCACTAGCAAAGCAAATGGCTAGTGTTTGAAAACAATGATAAGGGAGTGCTCTCATGGCTAGAAAGAAGTTTTTCAAGAGTAAAGGAAATCAAAATAGCCCGATCCCTTGATGTTCGCTGTCGAATGCACCCAAAATTAAACATGGAGGCTAAATTTGTACTATAGCAAACTTAGGTCATTGTTCCCAAGGACCACTCAAATGCTCTCTTAAAATGCAGAGGGTTTTAACAAAGAATTTAAATTCAATAAGGAAAATGGAATTCAAACAAAATAGTGGAATTCAAATAATGAAAAATCAACCCGATCACCCTTCGATTCTCCCAAATCCCTCACTAGCTCCTACACACAATCCAAATTACATTTGTGGGTTAAATAGACTGGAACCCCAACATCTATTTAACATCCAAAATACTCCACAATCATGAAACATTTAATCAAACATCTTGTGTGCCAAACTAATGCAATCACATGGTGAACAACATTGTCGGTTTGATTTGATTCTAATTATGAAATTTCACAACACATTCCAATCAGACTGTATTGATTCAATTACAAGATAATCCAACTATTAAATCTAATAATCAAATTAAAATAGCAAGTGAACATGTAATTTGCGAAAAGAAATTAAAAACATGAACCTAATGATTAACATAAACGGGTGAACCTTTGGACACCAGATTGAACAAAGAGGTTAACCACTCACATTATGGTTGACATACTGAATCGAAGTAGAAAGAATACAAATTTGGAGGAAAAAAATACAGACGTGAAGAAGAAGAAGAAAAGAAAGAGGAACTGTATTCAAAATTTTTGTAGTACGGCTGCTGAAAAAAATAATAAAATTTATATCTACCTTCTCCCCTTACCATCTGTCCAACCAAAGAAAAACCTTCACCCTAAATCTTTTACACGACCTAAGGTGGCCCATACCCATTCTATGTTGCTCTAATTTGACTTAACATTAATTATTTCCGCTCAAAATATTATCTAGATTCTGTATGTCAACTTCATGGTTGATTATGTCGACTTTCTCGTTCGAATTTGGTCTTGAACCCTCTAACAACGTTGATAGATCTTTGACTTGTTTGCAAAACTACATAAAAATAAAGTTAATCTGGGGTTCGTAGCAAAAGTTATGGACAAAATACGAAACATACTCAAGTTTGAAAAAAAATCTAAAAAATACATCAAATTGAATCAAACTTTTAATTAAAGCCCAATTAGCCCTAATATAGAAAAATGGTCTAAATCTTATTAATTAATAATTGATTTATCGTTATTTTTATCATTATGCAATAAGAAAGTGGTTAAAATAAATAAATATCACCCCTCGCCCACAAGGTCAAAACAACTCGAGCTCACATGTAGTGGTAAGTCTTCTAACACTACCTCTGATAAGAATATTTTCAAATGCTATCGATGTGGCAAAATTGGGCATAACAAAAGATGTTGCCAAACTAAATTACAAGAGAGTAAAATAGTCGACACGATTGTGGAGGAAGAAGATTGGGAAAGTGTTTTGTGGCAGAAACAAAATTTGTGGATGTAATGACTTCCATGAATTTTGAAAATGATTGGATCTTGGATTCTGGTTGCGGCCGTTATCTAACGGGAGACCAATCCGGCCTCCAAGAGTATAATGGGAATGATGTCATTGTCACGGCTAACAAGACATTCCATCATGTGGAGAATGAAGGCACTATTGTTATTAATGGAAAACAAGAAGATTTCGTTATTCTTAGTAGTGTCTCCCACGTTCTCGGTATGAAGAAAATCTTTTCTCAATTGCAAATGTTGTTGATGTCAAAAATTCTGTTCTATTTTGTCCACATGATGTGACGTTTCTGCAGAACATTAAGGAGCTCAAGGCTAATGTTGTCCACATCGACAAGAGAGTAAATGATTTATTTGTTTTGTCTGCTTCTGGTTCATATATTGAGAAAATGAGCAACAATGAAAATGCATATTTTTGACATCTAGACTCAAGCATCTTAGCATAAATAAATTAAAAGTCATGGTAAAATTAAAATTGGTAAATGGTTTGCCTAATTCGTCAAGTTTTGGTGGAGAAGTGTGTGAAGGTTGTCAATTTGAGAAAGCACATCGGCTTTCTTTTGACAAATCCACTTGTCAATGGAAGGCCCCATTAGAGGTTATTCATAGTGATTTGATGGGTCCCATAAGAATCCCCTCATTTTCTAAACACTCTTATATGCTGGCTTTTATTGATGATTATAGCATATTTACATGGGTATACTTTGTTAAGCCCAAATCAAAAGTGTTTAACAAATGTTTAGAGTTTAAGGAGTTGCTAGAAGGAGTGCTTAGTTGCAAAATCAAGTGGTTATGAACAACTAACGAATGTGAGTTTACTTCTGAAGAATTCTTAACTTTTTTGCAAAAAGCATGACATCAAGAGAGAACTTACATGTGTTGAGATATTGTAACAAAACGGGGTTGTAGAAATAAATATTAGGCATTTAACAAAATCTTGTAAAAGTTGGTTGCATCAGAAGAATTTACCCAAGGCACTATGGGTGAAAGGTATGAAATGTGCAACTTACGTGATTAATAGAATGTCTTTTGCTCCAATTAACATGAGGTCACCATATGGACTATCTTCGAAGAAAAACTAAATGTTAAACATATTAAAGTTTTTGGATCTGTTTGCTATGTCCATGTGTCCAAATCTCAAAGAACTAAACTTGATGCAAAAGCAAGAAAATGTATTTTCGTCAGATATGACAAAAGGAAGAAATGTTGAAAGTGTATGGATCCAAAAACTCATCTTTTTGTTGTTTTTAGAGATGTTGGTTTTTTTTATCAAATTTTACTATATTACGAAGGAATGGTGACTAACCAAAAAGGGGCTAAAAATTCAACCCCTAAAATTATAGAATTAGACATAACTGATAATCCTTCAGAGAAGCAAAGGTGAAAGGGGGAGTTCAAGCACTCAACAATTTGAGTTGCAATGTTTAGAAGAATCAACTGATGCAACCAGATCCAAGAGCCACAAAGATCCATTGTCAAACCTGCTCGCTATAGAGATGAAAATTTTAGAAGCACATATTCTTGCTTCTTTGCAGGTCCCATTGACGATGAGGAACCTCATACCTTTGAAGGAGCAAAAGGAAACAAAGACTGAGAGCTTGCAATGGATGCTAAAATGAAAGCATTCAAGAAAAATCAAACTTGGAGCCTTGTTCCCAAGCCAAAAGATTTGCAACCTATTTCTTGTAAATGGGTATACAAAATCAAAAGAAAAGCAGACCAGAGTGTTGAAAGATACAAAGCGCGATTGGTGGTTCGAGGATTCTCTCAGAAATATGGAGAAGACTATGAAGAAACTTTCAGCCCCATAGCTAACATGATTTCAGTTCGCATGTGAAGAATGTGTTCTTATAAGGGGAGTTGGATAAAGACATCTACGTGGAGCAACCTCCAAGTTATATTTCTAACTCCCATCCTAATTATGTGTGCAAGTTTAAAAAGGCTCTCTATGGGATCAAGAAAGCTCCACAATTATGGTATGGTAAAATCTCTCAATTTTTATAATTTTGTGGCTATCAAGCTTTTGATTCACACTCTAGCTTGTTTGTCAAAAAACAAAGAAGCTTGCATCCGGTTGTTTAGTTGTATGTGGATGATATGATAATGACATGTAATGATGCAATAGAAGTTGAAAAGCTTCAAGATGAGCTTGACATCAGATTTGATATCAAGAAGTTGAGGGAGCCACATCACTTTCTTAGCTCAGAGGTGCAAACTTGGAAAGCGGTATCTTTCTTTCTCGAGAAAGTTGTGCCAAGAAGTTTGTTGAACGATTTGGGGTGAATGAAAGCAAAAGGTGTTCAACTCCACTAGAGGCAAATATGAAGTTAAGGCACGAAGTTGGATCATTTTTTGCCATTTCGTATCCTTACCGTTCTCTTGTCAATAGTTTATATTTAACTATCACAAGACCTAATATTGCCTTTTCAATTGGTTTGGTTAGCAAGTTTATGCAGTTGGTTTGCCTTATAACTGATATTCTTATTAATATTATTATTACTATTATTCTTCTTCTTCTTATTATTACTATTATTATTATTATTATTATTATTATTATTATTATTATTATTATTATTATTATTATTATTATTATTATTATTTTCAAATTAATTAAGAATCTAGAATGCTCCCTTGAGTAATATAAATAGGGCTAGTCTCTTGTCATTTATAAGAAGACAATTAGAGAAGCAATAGTTCTCTAAGAAAAGTTTATTTCCAAAAACTTTTCTCTTGGATCATTCTCTTTTATTTTTGACATTATTCTTCCATTTCTTGAGTTGTATTCTTCCATCCTTTGTTTCTTGGATATTTAGCGAACAAAATTGCTCTATTTTCTACTACCCTTTTTATATTTTACACATACTTTATAAAGATTTATAATATATGAAAATTGTCACAGATGTATACAATTAGTTTAATAAATATTATTATACAATAAAACCACTATATTGGATTAGTACTCAAACAACTAGCTACTATATAGCTAAGAAAACAAACTACTATGGAATATCCAATCTATCCATCCATCGTTGTTTGAACACTAGTCTAGCTTTTATTTGTTACTGTGTCTACTAAAATTGCAATTTACTCATGATTACATATAAATAAAAATATGTAAATAAATTTAATATTATTTATGAAATATTAAATTTGTAGATAAAATCTCTAAGTAATTCTCTATAAATTCAAATCCATAAATAAAATTCCTAGAAAATTATCTATAAATTCATATCCATGGATAAAATTTATATATAATTATTTAGGAAAAAAATTATAAGTAATAACCCATGGATATTGATCTGTATGTTTTTTAATATTATTAATATGTTAATATTAATACTACTATTAACATTGTTAATATTAGTATTAACTTTATTAGTAATAATAATAATAATAACATTTTTATTATATTATTAATACTATTATTATTATTATTAATATATTAAATATTATTATTATTATTACTTTTTATAATTTTATTAATATTATTATTGATATGAATAATAATACTAATATTATTAATGTTATAGTAATAATAATATTAATATTATTAATATTATAGTAGTAGTAATATTACTGTTATTATTAATATATTCAACGTTATTCTTAACATTATTATTATTCTTAAAATTAATATTATTATTTTATCAATTTTAGTGATATTATTAATATTATTATTATTAATTATTATTATTACTAATTTTACTGATATTATTAATATTATTATTAGTAGTAATATTTAATATTTTTAATATTGTTATTATTATTATTAAAACTAGTATTATTATTTTTATTAATTTTATATTAGTATTAATATTATCAATATTATTATTTTTAATATGATTTTTAATTTTATTAATATTATTAATACAATTACTAATATTAACAATGTTATTATTAATATTATTGTTAATGTTATAATATTATTTTTATTAATAATAATGATCATAATAATATACTCATAATAAGAATAATAATAAAAAAATAATAATCACAAAAGTTGTATATGTAAAATTACCGGATCACGTTCGAATGTTTTCTACAACAAGGGTTTGTGCACAAAGGTTTTCTCCCTCCCTTCTTATATATGCTAAAAGCCTTTGTTTGCAATTGTGTTTGTATGACAATTTCATCATGTCTATAACATTTAGACTTAATTCTTATAATGTAGAAGATGTTGAAGCTTATAGCTCCAGATTAACGTTGTGAAAAAAAAAATTTGTTTAAATCAATCCTGCCTCTGGACAATGAGCTTACAACAATCAACAAAATAATCTTAAATAAAAGGAGGTTGTGGTCAGTCTTAAAACACTATACAACTAAAGATCTTAAGGGACAATGAATAATAATAAGAGTTCTTGGAATTCAGCATCATCAACTTCATAAGAGAATCACAAACCACATAATGTCAAATATGCGACTAGAAATTAACATTATATATTAATATAAGTATAATCAAGCTACTCAATCAAATATAAATACAAATAATTTTCCTTTTTTTTTCTTCTAGCCACATTGACAACCCACTTAGCACACCTTCAACAATTCTCGATCATCTTGGAGCCTATCACCATATCACGAATGATAAAAACTATGAAATGATGAAAACAAAGTAGATGATATCAAACCCAAAGTTAAGATTTATCCCTTTAAGAAAATAGTTAATATACATATTGAGAGTTTTGTTGTTCTTTTGTGAAAGTAGTAATTTTTTTTTTTTTTTTAAAAATCAGTGGTTTATGGTCAGTGGGTTGGTGTGTGTAAGTGTTGGATGCATGAGTAGCCTTACTTTAATAACCATGAAGCTGCTACTATACTTGGTGACATGAGTGTCTATCGTGGAAGACCACACACAAAATGGTTGCGTGGGACCCCTCCATTTTATTCTGTTTCTTAAGTGGGTTCCCCGTTTTTTTTCTCTCCACAAAAAACTTACTAGGATTTTTTTTTTATTATAATAATTATGTTGTGGTCATTATTATATCCACAGCTTCACCTTTGTAGACGTAGTAGTGCAAGGACTTATGCCAATTTATTTCTCTTCAAACTTTGTGTTCATAGAATTCGCTTCAGTTTAAAGTATCTCTGTACACAAGTTTTTCGCCGCACTATATTTTTGATGATTATTGTAAACCAATATATTTGAGTCGTATCAGGAATCTTAATTCACACTTTTTAATTTGTACTTAATTATTAGTTAAAATTTATTAAAAATTAAATATATATATATATATATATATATATATATATATATATATATATATATAT
>Ga0209489_108300_pt1 | contig 14368 bp, 4 predicted proteins | sample SiratrowhiteBW_FD_187527 | JGI IMG/M metagenome (GOLD analysis project Ga0209489, IMG submission 187527) | Root nodule microbial communities of legume samples collected from California, USA - Siratro white BW (SPAdes) (version 2) | ecosystem: Host-associated > Plants > Roots > Nodule | place: USA... | reverse complement strand
AATTTCAAATCTTATAAAATAATTATTTTTTTATAAGTTTTCTTTTACTCCTATGCTATCTCTGCTTTCTCTCTTTGTAATAAGTTTTCTTTTAGTCTTCTGTTTTCTCTGCTTTTTTTTTTTTTAATTCATTATCTCTTTATAATAAATTTTCTTTTACTCCTCTGTTTTCTCTTTTCAGATTTATTATCTCTTTGTAATGAGTTTTTTTTACTCCTCTGCTTTCTCTTTAAAATTCTGATCCTTGATATTTAATATTTTTAAAATTCTGACTCTTAATATTTAATGTTTTTAAAATCTTGACTCTTGATATTTAATGTTTTTAAAATCCTGGCCCTTGATATTTAATATAGTGTATGATATAGATATAATATTTTTTAGAAAATAAAGCAGTCATGTTCTAAGTTTAATTAAAATGTGTATTGTTTATGAAAATATTCTGACTCTATTGGTATAATAGAATCATATAGATAAAATGTTAGGTAGTGAGAGTTAAAGAAAATTCATATGACTGTGTCACAATGTAAAAAATAATTAAGAGAACAATATCATATGAGATGTATAAGAATGATTACAGAGAAATGATATTGATAGCCTGATATTCGAGATGATTGATAAATGTCTCAGTGTACTATTTCTAGTTTAGATAAAAATTTTAAATTTTATAATTATTCTTAATAGATTTCTTCTTTTAATCAATGAAGAGTGTGATCACGCTTTTGTAAATGTTTTATTTATTTTTTGTTTTATAAATATAAAACTTTACGAAAAGAAATATAGTTTAAACTTTATTATGAATGTGTCGTGTATATACTAATTATTTACATATTATATATGCTATTATACATGCTTTCAAGGTAAAATTTAAAGGAATGTTACGTTAATCTTATCAACAGAATTCTAAAAAAAAGTACTACAACCTTTGTGAAATTCTACCTTCAATTTAAAAGTAATAGCAGACAATAATTATGCCAGATTTAACTACAATTGAGAAGGGAAACCTGATTAATTTGATTGTCACCATTACTTTTATAAATATCTCTTTATCACAGGAAAGAAAGTCAAATAATTGTGGACAATTCAAATTGAACAAAAAAAAGTCTCACATCAATTTGTAAGAACAGATAAATTTGTATAGTTTTAATATAGTAAAGTCATTTATTTTGGTTTAATAGTTTTTTAAGAAAATATATTTTATATAAAATATATAACATAGCTTATGTGTATAACATTTCTTTTAAAAAGAATCAAACATATGTTATTTAGATCAATTGACATGTTAATTACTAAATTAAAAAATTTAGAAAACAATTCGAAGAGGTTGGTGAAAAAAAAAATCCAATTTCAACTTTATATTTTGAAAAAGATCACAGTTTAATTTATTTAAACAAAATAGTAAATTTTGAAGTAGCCAGATTTTCATGAATCAATCTTAAGATTTAAATTTGTCTTATGCATTTATTGAATTCTTATACAGTTTTTAGTAAATCTGAAAACATTGCGACTAATGGATAAATATCTTTAAAAGTATAGACTACTAATCAATATTAATAATAATATGAATATCATCCTTGTAATGTTTCCATTTATTCTATAAGGCAGATCAATTTTAAGTCATTTTTATTAGATTTTCCTTTATATATCTATCGATTATTTAAAGTTTTTCTCAATATTTAATAATAGAACTCAGTATGAGATTATGGAGGACGTGAGCCCCACAACCACATGCAGCCTAGGGGAAAAACATACCTGTGTGTTATTCTATAACATCAAAGGTATATTTTAGTTTTATTATAAGAGGAAAATAAATTATTATATGATAACCGGTTAAGACGAGAATCATAATTTTATAATCAATTTATATAACTTAAATACTTTTATTAATGTAGTGCCTATATCACAATTTCAATATCTGCTTTTCGCTCTCCTCTTATTTCACTTTGTCTATTTCATCATATTTTTCTTTGAGCAAGCTTTTGTCCTAGTTGCTTTTTAGACACTCAATTATCATAATTTTATCACCCCATTTTTTTTATGTTATTATTATTATTTAAAATTTTTGTATGTATTTCAGTGGTTAATTAAACATAAAAAGTTTTTTAAAAATTGATAATAAAATGATATTATTTTATTTATGTTTATATCACAGCACACTGATAGTAAAATTTGTAAAATTAGAAAATACTACTACAATAATAAAATTCTAAAAAAAGGTTAAATACTAAAAGCATGTTCGCAGGAGACAAAGGTTACCTTCGTACGAGCCCGAACAGCAAAAAAACACATAAATTTTTTTTTACCACTTTGGTTCATGTGCCAAATGGAATCTCTGCATAATTATGTTTATATTTCACACAATATTAAAATTATTTTTTATCTAGCACCGTCACTTGTTTGAATATAACATTTCTTATTGACAATATCCGATGAATATTAATTTTATATAATCAATTTTTGTAAAAAATATTTTGAATGTGCTGCTTAAATTTGATTAACATATAATAATAAAAAATATTTAAATCTTATGATAAATAATTTATACCATGATTTCTGTGATATTTTAGGGTTGATAATTTAAAATTTTTATTTTAAATATTAGAATTGACAGATTGAAAGGGTTAAGTGATTAGGAAAAATTGCCGAAGAATAACTCACTGTTATATATTTGGTTTATAAGAACTGTTAACAATTAGGTGCATTCCTGACAATAAAAGTTATATAAAATGAAAATATTTTTTTTAACATAAAAACCAAATTTTATGTTTACTTGGTACAATTTTAAATAGAATAAAAAAATTAAGTTATACTTATATATAAATTAAAATTTTAACTATTTACTAATTTATTTTAAAAATATCACTTTTTCTATAGATATACTTTCTGTATAATCTGTAAAAATTTAAAAATATTTTTCATTATATGGTTTTATTTGTAGTAATGTCTTTCATTTGTAAATAACATATGAGCAAATTAAGACTTTTTTTTTTAAAAAAATTTTACCTGGTGTTTACATAAATTTTTAAAGGAGCACAATACTCAGAGTCAATAAGAACCTAGTAATTTAGTATAATTTGTAAAAAACAAAATGATTAAATGATTTAAAAATGTGTTGTCTTGAATTGGACGGAAATTGATTTTGAATTGAAATTTGATTGAGCTATGATAGATTAGAATATTATTAAGTTACTTGAATTTCGAAGTTTAGATTAATCATTTTTAATTATTTTTTAATCAAATGTATATTTTTATTGTTTTATTTTGATATTTTAAAGATGTTAAGTCGAATAAGTGATAACTGAACTAACTTTTGTTAGAGATTAATGAATTTGTTTTGAAATTACATGTTGAAGTGCTTATTTATGAAATTTCTGAATTGATAGAGTACATGATATATTTGTCTATGTTTTTTTATTTTAATTGTAATTGACAATGAGATTACTAAACATATTTTAAGTGAATGATAGAAAGTTTGGATAATTGTCTTAGATTATACAACCTTTTTCTTTTATGCATAATAGCTCGGTAATAAACAATTTTGCTTAACACATATAAATATAAGAACAAATTGGTGATTTAATCAATTTGAATTCATTCAGACAATATTAATTCTGTTTAAGAAATCTCAACCTAAAAAAATATATATTTTTTTAACTAATTAAATTCATTTAGCAAAATATTTCTGATGAAATATAAGTTAAGTGATAGAAACATAATTTCTTTAGAATTTTAAAATTTTCTTTCTTTTATATTATTTACCAACAAAATATTTAGTGAAATAAGAATTTATATTTGAATAATCATCTCAGTACTAAACTATTTAAAAATGAATAAATTTATATTTAAGTCATGGAAATAAATACCAAATGATTTAGGTTTTAGATTTCTACATATATCTATATAGTGACAATAAAGTTATAATATGCAACACTGTTTTGGTAGTGTTGATATTAATATGGAATATATATATATATACATTGATAAGAAAATTATGAGAAAAATCCATTGACTATTATAAAATTAACATTGAATTATATGTAGATGGTTAAAATAGATTTAAAAAATGGAATACAAGTTTGTTTGACTTAAATGGAGGTTTGGTTGCATGCCAATTGCCAACAGAAAGAAAAAGACGGTGAAGTTGATGGTTTTATGCTAGCTGACGAATCATGGGAACATGTTTTCCTTCTGGTTTGCATTTTGGAACCTTCCCTCCTTTTCTTCTGCACTTATTCAAATCAACAACAAAACAAAATTCCAGATTTATCCCATTATTTTTGTCCACTAATCATGCAGGGGAAATATTCATTGCTTCAATTTTAGGATTAATACAAATGGATCTATTTCCTCCCATCTTAGTTGCTTGTGAAATCCTCCACCTACCTAAATTTGTGTCTGTGTAATTATTATGTCATGATTTTGAGTTTGATTTAGTATTTTTTTTATAAGAATCAATAAAAAATATACTTGAAATTAATTATTTTCTACGAAAATATTTTAATTATAAGTTCTTTTTCTAGTCTGATAAATAGTAAGAGTAATAATTAATGTTTTAAGTTTTTTGGAAGTTTTCTTTTCGTTTTTATATAAAAATAAGTTAGGATTCTTGATCTGGCTATTCTTATACAGAGTAAATAACAATAAATATAACAAATTTATTAAGAATGAGGGGTATTCAAGGAATTGGCTGAAATAAAAATGTTTCAAAAAATCAATTACTCATTAATATTTTTGAAAAACATTTATAAATTTAAAGCAACATTGAAACATGAATAGTCAATAAATTTGACTTTATAAATAATAATTTGAGAGATTTAATTTGACTATTGACACACACAGTATAATAATATAATAATGAAAGATACTTTAGAAATTTTAATTATAGAAATATTGGGGAAAAAATCAAAATGTGTTTCATCGTGCTAGGAGTATTCTTGGAAAGATATGTATATATAAAACAAAAAATGATTATAGTAATTAGATTAATTGATTTCATTAACTTTAGTAAATCAATTAATTGATCTTAAAAAGAAGAACAAGAGACGACTGAAAAACGATTTAAAAATATTCATAAAAGATAAATCTTTGGATGACAAAAGGGTGTTTTGAAAGGGGTATATCAGTAAAAGTGCTTACGGAAATTAATTTCTGAAATAGAATATTATCCAAATAGTTTTTGAGGAAAAAAATTGACGAAGGGGGTGTATCATTAAATATGGGGTTGAAACAGTAATTCTCAACTTATTATATTAGCATGTGAAATGTAATGGGTCTTGAATTGGGCTTAATTCATCAAGTATGCATCTTGAACATTAGGATAAATGTGGGGCCATGAGACCTTCGTAGGATTGGTTAGAAAATCAAATCTTGTCACTGTGCCATGTTATCCATTTATAAAAAAACAAAACTTTTAAGATTTTATAATTTGAAAGACACCTGAATCTTAAATTCAAAAATAAAGATAACTTTTAAAATTTACAATTTAAAAGACTTTTTTTATTAAAAATGACTTTTAAATTACGTAATCCAAAAGTGATTTTCCATAAAAAAAAATTCTTAGTGATTAAAAAAATAACTTGTTAATTATATAATTTAAAAGTGAAAAATAACTTATAGATTATATAATATAAAAGTTTAAAAAAAAATTAGATTGTATAATCTGAAAATCAGAAAAAGTTTATGGATTACACATTCTAAAAAAAAATCATGCAAAAAGACGACTTCAAAATTATATAATTTAAAAGTTATTTTTTTATAAAATAAAGTGTGAATTTTCATATTTATAAGATAAGAAAAATTATGGGGGTAAAAAAAAATCCCTAAAGGTGGTTATTTTCTAATTCTTCGTCTACCAAAACTATTTGATAGATGTCAAATAATTTGAAACAAATTAAAAATAAGTGATATAAGTTTAATATATACTTTAATTTAAATGACAGTCAAATAATTAAATATGCCCTTCTAAGGCAAATAATTATATATACTATTTCCAACAATTCATTAGACATTTTTACTGCAAGTAAACAAAATTTTAAACATATTATGCTTTTAAAGTTGCATTCCTTATTAATATATTGAGCAATGATATTTTCTATTTTCATTTAGAAAGTGGAAATATTTGATCGTTCTTCTGGGCACGTAACTTTCACTCCCATGGAAAACTCATGCATGGAGAGGAAGAGCCAGAAAAGCAAGTTTTTGTAATGGGTATTCCTCAAAGAAAAATTATTAACGTATGTATGTGGCTCACATGAAGAAACATACATGGCTACGGAACATTCACATGGATACATGACTATGATTCACTAATGGTTTTGCGTTTCCTCTAACTATATATGTATTCCAACTTAATTACTCAAATCCCATTATTTTCTTTAACAAATAATCAGCCTCGAAAACATGCAGGGAAGACCATTATTGCTATAAAAAAATTGTGACTAAAAGTTTACTTGAAAAATAATAATTTCATGTTTAGTTTTTTTATCTTTCAAGTCAAGCAACTCATTTAACACCAACACACCATTTAAGATTTGCCTTTTTGAGAGGAAAACAGTCTCTAATAATTGCCTCAACACGCTCTTTAATCTTTCAAAGCAAGCAATTTCAAATATTCTTAAGAGGATTTGGTCCCAAGTTTTGTAATATATTCAAGCTAAGAACGTGGAAGCAACTCTTTTTGGTAGTTTGGCATTAATAAAAAAAAGAAAAGAATCTTGTAATGCATGCCTTCACCTTCATGATGTTTTACCAGGTTTTGAAGAAATTAATATTAAAGCCATTGCCCTATACTGTTCTATAATCTCTTTTCTAACAGAGTTTTCTTGTCTCCTGATACCTTTTTAAATATCTACCAAATATTAAGAAATTCAAATTCAGGCTGAGTAAAATTCTACTACTTTCTTTAACCACCACAACATCTATTTGGTTGAGAACTTTTTTCCAACTCACATGCAAAATTTTGGGATAAATCACTACCATACTAAAAATAATGTCTTTGAATCCCAATGAAATAGTTAACAATATCTTTGAAACTTTAAAGCATGATAAATATGTAAAGTCAAACTTGAGAAATCGAAATATATCATTACAATTCAGCCATCCAAAGGTAATCGTTTCCCTTTTCCAATATGTTATTCATAGATGCAAGCACTTGACTCTCTTTGTTAGCAAAAATAGGCAAATCAAGAAATTTTCTTCTTATATTAATCAACTTTGAGATCAGGGACAAGTTCACAACTTCTAACTAGAGTTTTAGAACCCACAAATTCTCACAATTTGGCTTTCAAATTAAAATTATGTTTTGATTAGTTTAAACATCACAATTTAATTGTAATTTAGTTGACTCTATTTCAGTCACCTAACAATTAATTAATATCATCCATAACATCCTCAAACTAGGTTTGGAGAGAATTAAATATTCACTTTATATTATTTTTATAAAAAGTAAATATAAACATTTTATATTAAAATTATGATTTATTTTATAAAGTTAAATTTTTCCCAAATCGTTTATCGGATGATAAATTAATGATATTTTTTTATTTTATAGTCTTACACTTTATAAGATAATGTTATCCACAAAATCTATAAAAAAAATTCAATTATAACATTATAAAGATATTATAACGGAAAATAAGTTCGAAACAAATATAAGATTTCTTAAAATTTAAATTTTAAACTAATGAAAAAGTAAAATGATTAAACAATAATCTATAACATTTTAAAGATAAAAAACTATATTATATATTTTGAAATTGTTATTTTTCTAATCAAAAACTATATTATATATTTTAAACTTGTTATTTTTCTAATCAAATTGAATCTTACATAAAATACAAAAAGCAAATAATATATCAAACTATAAAATCAAAAAGTTATAGCAAAGAATATCAAAATAGTGAAGAAGCCTACGAGCAATATCAAAAGGATTCTTAAACAAAGTGAATCATACAGAGTGTAAAAAACAAACAATATCAAAGGTAAGATCGACTCAATGCTCAAATAAATAAAACAACTGGTTTAGGCTTCAAGATTTAAAAAAAAAAATATTAATACATTACTATAAAATTAAAAAATATTTAATTTAAAAATTACACTTAAGAAAAATTAATTACAAAATTAAAATATCTTAATTAATTTTAAGTTTACATGACTATTATAAATATTCTTTAATAGTTTTAAACTTATATTAATACTATAAATATTATTTAATAAATAATATTTTTTAAACTTTCTTATAATAAATTAATAGTATTTCTTCAAAAAATAAAAATAAACAATTAAAGAATCCTAAATATTAAAATTTTATAATTTTTTATATCTTTTTACTATTGCATCATATTAACATAATTTATTTATATGTTCTTACATTCTCTTACTCTTCCACTTATCTCTTACCTTTATAATTTATTCATTTAGTTCCTCCCTTTCTTGGACTCTTTCATTCTTCTTTCTTATTATTGTTTCAATTTGAGTGTTTGATTCTCATTAGGTCATTATCTAATTCCAAATTTGTTTTATTATTATATATTCTGCATTATGTGTGTGTCTTTATTTGGAAACTTTGAGCAGTAGACTGAAGAATTGAATTTGTGTTTGCTTTTATTTTATTTTTATTTATTATTTAATTAATTTCAAAATAATTTGTGCAGATTCAAGGACGATTCAAATTTAAAAGTTATAAAATACATTTAAAGACTTACCAAAAGACAAGACTAAAAGATAAAATGAGACTTTTGACAATCAGGGTTTATCTTTCTAACTTAGTTTTTTATATACTTATAACTTATATTCAGTTATATATATATATATATATATATATATATATATATATATATATTTTTTTTAATTTATATATATATATATATATATATATATATATATATATATATTAGTTTTAAATTTTATATAAAAATATACAAATATATCAACTAGAAAATATGAATTATGTTAATCAAAATTTCAAAAAAATAGAAGAGATGAGCTTTTTGTTAAATCACAAAAATGGACTATAGATAAATTTATAAAAATAAACACAAAAAATGAATTAGACAATAAAGGTAAATGTTCTTTGAATACCTAAACCTTGAAAAATATTTGAAATATAATATTTTGTTGGATCTTAGATGACTTAAATTTATTTTCAAAAATTAAATATTTCAAAGGAGATTATATGATTGAAAAATGATAAACCAATTGACATTCTTAATTATATAAAAATAAATAATTTATTTTCTAAATGGATATATAGCATAAAGAATAATGTTAACAATTTCAGTATCAGTTGCTTCACCTAAAAGGAGTTTTTCAAAACTTAAACTAATAAAATCTTATTTAAAATCAACAATGTCTCAATAAAGATTAAACAAATTAATTTTATTGTCTGTTGAAAAAAATATATTTTAGATTAAATTAATTATGATAATTTAATAGATAATTTGAATCACAAAAATTCAAAAAATAAATTTTAAATAAAACATCATAATTTGAATTATTTTATTAAGGGTCTCGTTTTTTAGATTTGCTTTAAACTCCTAAAACCTTGAGGGGTCACTTATCAAAAAAATCAAGAAACGTCGAAAAAGTGTCTCATTTAAGATTCAAATTAATGAACAAACATTAAAACAATATTCAAATTAACCAAGATTTGCATAAGATATTAAAATAAATTAGGTATTAGTCTGTAATATAAAAATATTTAATATGAATAACTCAATAACTTGGGTTTTAATATCCTTTATACATGAATCTATATATAATTCATACGTCGGTATATGTTACTAAAAAATAAATATATTAATTAATATAGAATTTTAATATATTGTTAATTTCTTTTTGTAACTTACTCTTATATTTACTAATTTATTAGTCACATGTGATATATATATATAAATATAGGTTTTGGAACTAAGTTTGAAATAAATTAAAGACTCATTCATAAAGAATGAATATAAACACTTTATATTAAAATTATGATTTATTTTATATAATTAAGTTTTGACCAAGTCCTTTATAAAATAATAACGTAATGATATTTTTTTTTCATTTGTAGTTTTACATTTTATAAAATAATGCTATTCATTTCTTTATTATTTTTTTTAGAATGGTAGATTTTATAGAGTAATATTATCTTTTTCTTATTACAATAAGTGATAATAACTAATTTTGTTTCTTTAGTTATTTTTTTTTATTTGAAATCCTTTTTATTATAAAAAAGTGACAAGCCATAGTTTCTTTTAAGTTTTATTTGTACAATGTATTAAAACAGAATAAACTAATCAGAATCAAATAAGGTATAGTGAAGAAGTTAAAATCTGAAAATAATCAAAATATTTTGTCAGATTGAAAGATATTTCATATTTTATTCTCAAAATCAAAATATTTCATTAGATCGGATGAAATTTTAAATTAAATTTTGAAAATCAATCCAATTCAAAATTACATACATATCTTTTCATCTACACATATTTATATATATTTATATTGAGATTCTTATTTCATATACGTCTGTAAGACTACCGCATTTACTTATTTATAAAATTATATTTAATTGAAAATAGTTTAGGTAATTATCTTATTATAAATAAATAAATTGTAGGAATCTATTTTAAAAATCTATATTTATAAATACATAATAATATTAATTATATAACAACTTGTAAAAAATATATTTATTTGATCTTTCTAATTATTTTTACCATGTTTGTTATATATAATTTGTTATTTATTAGTAATTTTCTAAAAAAAATAAAATGAAACAAAATTTTGTTTTAAAGATAATCGTTTTATATTAATTTGGATTGAATAAAATTTAACTTTTAAACTGATCAAACAATCTGTTTGAAAATTAAATAATTCATTTAGATTATGTTTTCAGAAAATTTATCCAATATAATATAATCTAATCTGCAATATTAAAAAATCTATCAAAAAGATTTTCATTTATAACCTTTGAAATCAGTTCAAAACAAATATTAGATTTCTTAAGATTTAAATTTTAGATTGATAAAAAAAATAAAATGATTAAACAATAATATATAATATTTTAAAGATAAAAAACTTCATTATATATTTTGAACTTGGTTATTTTTCTAATTAAATTGAATCATTCATTGAGTGAGTGGAACCAATAAGCAATATTAATGAAATCAAGAAATCATATGAAAGAATCTAAATTGGGATTCAAAATAATGGAGAAGTCCCAGAGCAATATCAAAAAGTTTTCTAAACAAAGTGAATCATTCATAAAGTGTAACAAGCAAACACTGACAAAGGAATCAAGCAATCCTATCAAAGTGTCTTATTTAGGTTTCAAAATAATGAAGAAGCTTAGGAGCAATATCAAACGAAGAAGTTCAGTTATTCATTCTAAAGATTACCATGCACCGAAAATCTACAATGAAGAGAAAGAAAGATTCATGTGTAAGTTGCAACAAGATCCATGAGTCTCATGATTTAACTCAGAGTATTTCAGATTTTGTCATTCCAGGAGACATTCCAAGAGACATTTTAAATCTTGATTCATCATCTGCTTTCGCTGATCAAATATTTTCAGATTTTTTTGACATAAGATCATCCCCTTCACAAATCTTTGATCATGAAAAGAACAATAACGGTTTTGAGTTGCATGATTTTACTAAAAATATAGCTGACTTTGTAATTTCAGGAGATATTCCAGATATAGAGTTATTGGTGTTAGAAAATATTAACTCATTGTCAGATTTTCTGATAGATGTATAAAAATATTTTTTATTATTTTGTGTATACACAAAGTATATAACTTCATAACAAACATTTAATGATTGAATTTAATCAATTATATCAACATGTTTATAATGAATTAAAATTAATTTTATTCGCAATTTACACCAGATTTTAGATATTTACTTAATGTTAATGTGACTAAGTTTCAATCATATTTGAAATAAAATTAGTAACTTTTGTCAATTGTCTGATTAAATCATCGTTGTGGTGCAATTTTTGAAAATATTAACATGAATATTTCTTTTAATTATAAAAATAAGTAAGTTGTGTTTATATGACATGATCTCCTTTAAAAAAGTCATATCATAAGAAAAATATTTTAGAAAAAAACCAAAATTCTTAATTTTAATTAAAATCATGACATCATACTACAATTTTAGTAGAAAAATAATATTTTCCCACTAAAACAATACTACAATGGTAAGATTTGTAGAGAGGTTATGAGATTAAAAAGATAACATAATTTTAAAGAGACAGTGATTTTGTAAGAATGAGAATTGATTATTATTTTTTCTATAATATATTTTCATTTTATTAATAAAATATTTAAATACTCCTTTTACTCCTATCACACTTTAAAGTTATATATATATATATATATATATATATATATATATATATATATATATATATTAACAAATAAATATCATTAAATGACCTCAAAATGAGTAAACAACATGAAAAAAAAACAATTATAAGTTATAGTAGATAGATACAATATTAAAAAGTTAAAATATTAAAAGATACGACAAGTAAATATGCCTATCAACATATATTATTGAACAATGGTAAAATAATATTTTTTTACAAAATAATAGTAACAAATAAAACATTTTCAATCTTTTATTAGAATCTTTTTAATATATATATATATATATATATATATATATATATATATATAAACTTGTGAACGTATATATTGCTGAAGTTCATTAAAAGGATATTTTTATTCGTTTTATAACGATGGACAAACCCGCGAGCTTGATTGTAAAAGTGATAGTTTCGTAATCATACATATACACTAAATTTTTAAATTTTATACTTATTTACTTCAACGTGTTGGCACATGGTCGAATTTCAAGCGAGAGTAAAGAAAATATTGGAAGTTTAAACGGCAATTACTTCCTGCACCCCATCAGTTTGTTATAATTCCAAAAAGGCTATTTGTAAAATATTGAAAGGAAGGAGTGATGTGGGTGGTGTGTTCTGTCTCCGACAAGCGGGGTGGTTAGTGGTGCAGGTAATCTTCTCCAACAGCGTCTTCCTAAGTGAGGTAAGTTGGTTTTGCTTTTGTATTTTATTTGATGTAGTGAATGCACAATTTGTAGAAGTTTATTACGAAAATAATTTTTCGGAAATGACTTTTAGAAAATGAAATCGGAAATGGGTGGAGGAGTGATGAATCGATTACGAAAAACATTTTCGGTAGTTATGTTTTGTATTACGGAAATAACTTTCTGGAATGGGGTGTGAGGAGAAGTAATTACAAAAATCATAGAAAAAATGACTTACATAACTTTTTTATTCCGAAAAATATTTTCTAGAAGATAAAAGATGACTAACGAAAAACTTTTTCTGAAAAAAAAAATTCTAAAATCATTTTTACACTCTCAATATTCACTCCAAAATATCATTTTTAGAAATCATTTAACATCTTATGGAATAGTTTTGATATTTTAAAAATATAATAAGGGCAAATGAGGGATTGCAGGAATCAATTGCCAAGTTTTATTCCTTTAAATGAATTCATCCACAAAAACCACAGCCTCATTCCTAAAACAAAAAATAGAGAGAATAGCATAGAGGCCGTTTCTTCTTGCACCTCTATAGTTTCTTGTGTACCTTCAAAATATTAAAAATCCTTTTTTAAATTTATGATTAACTAAAATAAAAATTTATATTTTGAATTATATAATTAGAATATAAAAGTTATATTTTAAAGTTGTGTGTTCTGAGTTATGTAATTCAAAACATAAAATCTAAAATATAAAAATTATATATTTTTTATTTTAAATTGTACCATTCAAATTATAATAAAAATTATATTTCAAATTACATAAATGTAAAAATTGTATTTTAGACTATAACCAGAATATAAAAATTATATTTCAAATTACTTTTGTATTATAAATTATATAATTTAAAATATAATAAGAAATTATATTTTAAACTGTGTAATTCCAAATTTTATAACTTATAATAGTTATTAGATGAAGAGGGATTTATTTTGTTTTCCATTGAGATTAAAACTGTAATTTCCCCGGAGAGGATGAGGAAACTATAGATATTATCATTGCAGAAAGAAATTAGTTTCTAATTCATAATGGTGTAATTCATTATTATATGGTTAAAATGGATATTTGTTTTTATTATGAAAATAGATAAGTCCTATCAGCTTGATACAAATTTATGATAAAAAAATTATGTTAGCTGAATAATCGTAACTAGTTGATACAATTTCAATTAATACCTTAAGTGAAATGATATAAATTTGGTAGGATCTCTTTGTGATTGTATATTTTTTTCTAAAAAAGGTTAAAATAATTAATTATAATTAATTGGAAATAATTATATATATATATATATATATATATATATATATATATAT
>Ga0209489_108299_pt1 | contig 14369 bp, 10 predicted proteins | sample SiratrowhiteBW_FD_187527 | JGI IMG/M metagenome (GOLD analysis project Ga0209489, IMG submission 187527) | Root nodule microbial communities of legume samples collected from California, USA - Siratro white BW (SPAdes) (version 2) | ecosystem: Host-associated > Plants > Roots > Nodule | place... | reverse complement strand
ATTTCGTCTATTTGTACTTGTCAAAAAATTCTGAAAATTTTTATGTTCTTTTATTTTATTAGAGATTTTGTCAACGATTTTTTGAAAGTCATGGAACGTTTTTCTAAAAAATATAGACATTTGAAATCCAAAATTATTCAGAAATTCCATTATTTACTATTTGTTTTTTTTATTTTATTAGCATTTTAGACATCTTTTTTTCCTATTTCACCTAATCAAACTTGTCAAAAAATTCTGAATATTTTTGTGGTGCTTTATTATACGGATTATAGATTTTATCAGAGAATTCTTGAAAATTCTTGATTAAGAAAAATAGAGATATTGTAAATACAAAAAATTTTCAGAATTACGTCGGTTACTATTTTCTTTTTTTATTTTTTTGTATTTTTGACATCTTTTTTTCTATTTTACCTATCTATGATTTTCAAAAAATTGTTAAAATTTTTGTGTTGTTTTGTTGTGTGGATCCGAGATTTTATCAAAAAATATGTAAAACTATGGTTTTTTGTTTCAAAAAAAATTGAGATATTTGAAATCGATAATTTCAACAAAATTCCATCGTTTACCATTTATTTTTTATTTTTTTATCATTTTTGGCATTTTTTTTTCTATTTCACCTATCCAAACTTGTCAAAAAATTATGAAAATTTTTGTAGTATTTTATTCGAAGGAATAGAGATTTTATCAACAAATTCTGGAAATTTCTAAAAGTTCTTTTACAAAAATAGAGATATGTGAAATATTTTTTTTTTCAAAATTACGCGGTTTACTATTTGTTTTTTATTTTTTATTATTTTTCACATTTTCTTTTTAATTTCGTCTATCTGTACCTGTCAAAAAATTCTAAAAATTTATATCTTTTTTTATTTTATGGATTACAAATTTTATCAATAATTTTTGGAAAGTCATGGAATGTCTTTCTAAAAAGTATACATTTGAAATCCAAAATTCTTCATAAATTCCATTATTTACTATTTGTTTTTTTTAGCATTTTTGACGTCTTTTTTTCATATTTCACCTAATCAAACTTGTCAAAAAATGCTAAATATTTTTGTGGTGCTTTATTATACGGATTATAGATTTTATCAGAGAATTGTCGAAAATTCTTGACTAAGAAAAATAGAGATATTGTAAATACAAAAAATTTTCAGAATTCCATCGGTTACTATATGCTTTTTAATTTGTAGTATTTTTGACATCTTTTTTTCTAGTTTACCTGTTTATGGTTTTTAAAAAATTCATAAAATTTTTGTGTTGTTTTATTGTATGAATGCGAGATTTAATCAAAAAATTCGGCAAAACTAAGTTTTTTTTTTTTAAAAATTGACATATTTGAAATCCAGAATTTCAATAAAATTCCATCCTTTACTATTTCTTTTTATTTTTTGGCATTTTCTTTCTATTTCACCTATCCAAACTTGTCAAAAAATTATGAAATTTTTTGTAGTATTTTATTCGAAGGAATAAAGATTTTATCAACAAATTCTGGAAATTTCTAAAAGTTCTTTTACAAAAATAGAGATATGTGAAATATTTTTTTTTTCAAAATTCGGCAGTTTACTATTTGTTTTTTTATTTTTCTAATTGTTTCACATTTTCTTTTCAATTTCGTCTATTTGTTCTTGTCAAAAAAATTCTGAAAATTTTTATGTTCTTTTATTTTATAGATTAAAGATTTTGTCAAAGATTTTTCGAAAATCAAGGAACGTTTTTCTAAGAAATATAGACATTTGGAATCCAAAATTCTTCATAAATTCCATTATTTATACTTTTTGTTTTTTTTAGCATTTTTGACGTCTTTTTTCCCTATTTCACCTAGTCAAACTTGTCAAAAAAATTTAAATATTTTTGTGGTGCTTTAATATACGGATTATAGATTTTATCAGAGAATTCTCGAAAATTCTTGATTAAGAAAAATAGAGATATTGTAAATACAAAAAGTTTTTGACATGTTTTTTTTTTCTATTTTACCTGTCTATAGTTTTCAAAAAAATTGTAAAATTTTTGTATTGTTTTATTGTATGGATCCAAGATTTTATCAAAAACTTGAGATATTTGAAATCCAAAATTTCAACAAAATTCCACCATTTACTATTTCTTTTTTATTTTTTTAGCATTTTTGGAATTTTGTTTTCTATTTAACCTATCCAAATTTGACCAACAATTATGGAATTTTTTGTAGTGTTTTAATGGAAGGGTTAGAGATTTTACCAACGATTTTTGAAAAATTCTAAAAGCTCTTTTAAAGAACATATTGTTATGCGAAATATTTTTTTTTCAAAATTCTCTGGAAAATTCTTCAATTTTTATTAAAAAAAATACAGATACTTTAAATACAAAACATTTTCAGAATTTCATCGTTTACTATTTGCTATTTTAATTTTTTAGTATTGTTGGCATCTTTTTTTTCTGTTTTACTTGTGTGCAGTTTTCAAAAAAATTGTAAAATTTTTGTGTTGTTTTATTATATGCATCCAAGATTTTATCAAAAAATTAAGATATTTGAAATCCAAAATTTCAACAAAATTCTATCGTTTAGTATTTCTTTTTTAATTTTTAGTGTTTTTAACATTTTTTTCTATTTTACCTATCTATGGTTTTCAATAAAATTGTAAAATTTTGTGTTGTTTTACAAAAAATTCTGCAAAACTATGGCTTTTTTTTTCAAAAAAAATTGAGATATTTGAAGTCCAAAGTTTCAACAAAATTCTATCGTTTACTATTTCTTTTTTATTTTTTTATCATTTTTTCCATTTTGTTTTCTATCTCACCTGTCCAAAACTTGCCCAATCATTATGGAATTTTTTGTAGTATTTTATTGGAGGGGTTAGAGATTTTACCAACGATTTATAGAAAATTCTAAAACTTCTTTTAAAAAAATATTGATATGTGAAATATTTTGTTTAAAAAAATTATGCGGTTTACTATTCGTTTTTTTATTTTTTTATTATTTTTGACCTTTTATTTTCAATTTCGTCTATCTGTACTTTTCAATAAATTCTAGAATTTTTTATATTTTTTTATTTTATATATTAAAGATTTTATCAAAGAAGTTTTGAAAATCATATAATATTTTTCTAACAAATATAAACATCTGAAATCCAAAATTCTTCATAAATTCCCTTGTTTACTATTTGTTTTTTTAATTTTTCAGCATTTTGGTAATCCTTTTTTCCTATTAAAAAAAATAGAGATACTTTAAATACAAAACATTTTAAGAATTCCATTGTTTACTATTTGCTTTTTTAATTTTTTAGTATTTTTTACATCTTTTTTTTTCTGTTTTACCTCTCTATGGTTTTCAAAAAAAATTTCAATTTTTGTGTTGTTTTCTTGTATGGATCTGAGAATTTATCAAAAGATTATGCAAAACTATGGTTTTATTTTTCAAAAAAAATTGAGATATTTGAAATCCAAAATTTCAACAAAATTTCATCGTTTACTATTTCGTTTTTATTTTTTTAGCATTTTGTTTTCTATTTCACCTATCCAAACTTGTCCAAATGTTATGGAATTTTTTGAAGTGTTTTATTGGAAGGGTTAGAGTTTTACCAACAATTTCTGGAAAATTCTGAAAGTTGTTTTAAGAAAAATATAGATATGTGAAATATATTTTTTTTTTCAAAATTCTGGGGTTTACTATTTGTTTTTTACATTTTTTATTATTTTTTACATTTTATTTTCAATTTCGTCTATCTGTACTTGTCAAAAAATATTAGAAATTTTTATGTTTTTTAATTTTATGGATTAGAGATTTTATCAAAGAATTTTAGCATTTGTTTTTTAATTTTTTTATTATTTTTGATAATTTTTTTTCAATTTCCTCTATCTGTACCTGTCAAAAAATTATAGAAATTTTTATGTTTTTTAATTTTATAGGTTAGAGATTTTATCAAAGATATAGACATTTGAAATCAAAAGTTCTTCATAAATTCAATCGTTTAGTATTTGTTTTTCTTATTTTTTTAGCATTTTGGTATTTTTTTTCCTATTTCACCTATCCGAACTTGTCAAAAAATTCTAAAAATTTTTGTGGTGCTTTATTGTACGGATTATAGATTTTATCAGAGAATTCTGAAAAATTCTTGAATTTTTATTAAAAAAATAGAGATACTTTAATACAAAACATTTTAAGATTTTCATCGTTTACTATTTGCTTTTTTTCATTTTTTTGTATATTTGACATCTTTTTTTTCTATTTTACATGTTTATCGTTTTCAAAAAAAATTTAAAATTTTTGTGTTGTTTTATTGTATGGATCCGAGATTTTATCAAAAAAAGTTTCCAAAACTATGGTTTTTTTTTTTCAAAACCAATTGGGATAATTGAAATTCAAAATTTCATCATTTACTATTTCTTTTTTTTTTAGCATTTTTGGCATTTTGTTTTCTATTTTACCTATCCAAACTTGTCCAAAAATTATGGAATTTTTTGAAATGTTTTATTGGAAGGGTAAGAGTTTTACCTACGATTTTCTGGAAAATTTTGAAAGTTATTTTAAAAAAAATATAGATATGTGAAATATTTTTTTTTTTCAAAATTCTGGGGTTTACTATTTGTTTTTAAGAATTTTTATTATTTTTGACATTTTATTTTCAATTTCGTGTATCTGTACTTGTCAAAAAATAGTAGAAATTTTATGTTTTTTAATTTTATAGATTAGAGATTTTATCAAAGAATTTTGGAAAATCATGGAAATTTTTCTAAAAAATATAGACATTTCAAATAAAAAATTCTTCATAAATTGCATTGTTTACTACTTGTTTTTCTTATTTTTTTTTAGCATTTTGGTAAACTTTTTTTCCTATTTCACCTATCCGAACTTGTCAAAAAATTCTAAATATTTTTGTGGTGTTTTATTATACGGATTATAGATTTTATCAGGGAATTCTGAAAGATTATTGAATTTTTATTAAAAAAATAGAGATACTTTAAATACAAAACATTTTAAGAATTCCATCGTTTACTATTTGCTTTTTTAATTTTTTAGTATTTTTGACATCTTTCTTTTTCTATTTTACCTGTTTATGGTTTTTAAAAATATTTTAAAATTTATGTGTTGTTTTATTGTGTGGATCCGAGATTTTATCAAAAAGAATTTGCAAAATTATGGCTTTTTTTTTCAAAAAAAATTGAGATATTTGAAATTCAAAATTTCAACAAAATTCCATCGTTTACTATTTCTTTTCAATTTTTTTAGCATTTTGTTTTCTATTTCACCTATCCAAACTTGTCCAAAAATTATGGAATTTTTTGAAGTGTTTTATTGGAGGGGTTAGAGTTTTACTAACGATTTCTGAAAAATTCTAAAAGTTCTTTAAAAAAAATATGGATATGTGATATAATTTGTTTTTCAAAATTCAGGGGTTTACTATTCGTTCTTTTATTTTTTTATTATTTTTGACAATTTATTTTCAATTTCCTCTCTCTATACCTGTCAAAAAATTATAGAAATTTTTATGTTATTGTATTTTATGGGTTAGATGTTTTATGAAAGAATTTTTGAAAATCATGTAATATTTTTCTAAAGAACATAGACATTTGAAATCAAAAATTCTTCATAAATTCCATCGTTTACTATTTGTTTTTCTTTTTTTTTAGCATTTTGGTAATCTTTTTTTTCCTATTTCACCTATCAGAACTTGTCAAAAAATTCTAAACATTTTTGTGGTGCTTTATTATACGGATTATAGATTTTATCAGGGAATTCTGAAAAATTATTGAATTTTTATTAAAAAAATAGAGATACTTTAAATGCAAAACATTTTAAGAATTCCATCGTTTACTATTTGCTTTTTTAATTTTTTAGTATTTTTGACATCTTTTTTTTCTATTTTAACTGTTTATGGTTTTTAAAAATATTTTAAAATTTTTGTGTTGTTTTATTGTGTGGATCCGAGATTTAATCAAAAAGAATTTGCAAAATTATGGCTTTTTTTTGAAAAAAAATTGAGATATTTGAAATCCAAAATTTCAACAAAATTCCATCGTTTAATATTTCTTTTTATTTTTTTTAGCATTTTTTTTTCTATTCACCTATCCAAACTTGTCCAAAAATTATGGAATTTTTTGAAGTGTTTTATTGGAAGGGTTAGAGTTTTACCAACGATTTCTGGAAAATTCTAAAAGTTCTTTTAAAAAAATATGGATATGTGAAATAATTTTTGTTTCAAAATTCAGGGGTTTACTATTTGTTTTTTTTTTATTTTTTTATTATTTTTGTCAATTTATTTTCAATTTCCTCTATCTGTACCTGTCAAAAAATTATCGAAATTTTTATGTTATTTTATTTTATGGATTAGATATTTTATCAAAGAATTTTGGAGAATCATGGAATATTTTTCTAAAAAACACAGACATTTGAAATCAAAAAATCTTCATAAATTCCATCGTTTACTATTTGTTTTTCTTTTTTTTTTAGCATTTTGTTAATTTTTTTTTCCTATTTCACCTATCTAAAGTTGTCAAAAAAATTTAAATATTTTTTTAGTGTTTTATTGTACGGGATTATAGATTTTATCAGAAATTTTGGAAAATTCTTGAATATTTATTAAAAAAATAGAGATACTTTAAATGCAAAACATTTTAAGAATTCCATCGTTTACTATTTGCTTTTTTAATTTTTTAGTATTTTTAACATCTTTTTTTTTTCTATTTTACCTGTCTATGGTTTTCAAAAAAAAATTTAAAATTTTTGTGTTGTTTTATTGTATGAATCCGAGATTTTATCAAAAAAAATTTGCAAAACTATGGTTTTTGTTTTTTCAAAAACAATTAAAATATTTCAAATTCAAAATTTCAACAAAATTTCATCGTTTACTATTTCTTTTTTTTTAGCATTTTTGGCATTTTGTTTTCTATTTCACCTATCCAAACTTGTCCAAAAATTATGGAATTTTTTAAAGTGTTTTATGGGAAGGGTTAGAGTTTTACCAACGTTTTCTGGAAAATTCTAAAAGTTCTTTTAAAAAAAGTATAGATATGTGAAATATATTTTTTTTCAAAATTCTTGGGTTTACTATTTGTTTTTTTATTTTTTTATTATTTTTGACACTTTATTTTCAATTTCGTCTATCTGTACTTGTCAAAAAATACTAGAAATTTTTATGTTTTTTAATTTTATGGATTAGAGATTTTATCAAAGAATTTTGGAAAATCATGGAATATTTTTCTAAAAGATATAGACATTTGAAATCAAAAGTTCTTCATAAATTCAATCGTTTACTATTTTTTTTTCTTATTTTTTTAGCATTTTGGTAATCTTTTTTTTCCTATTTCACCTATCCGAACTTGTCAAAAAATTCTAAACATTTTAGTGGTGCTTTATTGTACGGATTATAGATTTTATCAGAGAATTCTGAAAAATTCTTGAATTTTTATTAAAAAAATAGTGATACTTTAATACAAAAAAATTTTAGATTTTCATCGTTTACTATTTGCTTTTTTAATTTTTTTGTATTTTTGACATCTTTTATTTTCTATTTTATCTGTCTATGGTTTTCAAAAAACATTTAAGATTTTTGTGTTGTTTTATTGTATGGATCCGAGATTTTATCAAAAAGAAATTTGCAAAACTACGGTTTTTTCTTTCAAAAACAATTGGGATATTTGAAATTCAAAATTTCAACAAAATTTCATCGTTTACTATTTCTTTTTTTTAGCATTTTTGGCATTTTGTTTTCTCTTTCACCTATCCAAACTTGTCAAAAAATTATGGAATTTTTTGAAGTGTTTTATTGGAAGGGTTAGAGTTTTACCAAAGATTTCAGGGAAATTTTGAAAGTTGTTTTAAAAAAAATATAGATATGTGAAATATTTTTTTTTTCAAAATTCTGTGGTGTACTATTTGTTTTTTTATTTTTTTATTATTCTTGACATTTTATTTTCAATTTCGTCTATTTGTACTTGTCAAAAAATACTAGAAATTTTTATGTTTTTTAATTTTATTGATTAGAGATTTTATCAAAGAATTTTGGAAAATCATGGAATATTTTTCTAAAAAATATAAACATTTGAAATCAAAATTTCTTCATAAATTCCGTTGTTTACTATTTTTTTTTCTTATTTTTTTAGCATTTTGTTAATCTTTTTTTCCTATTTCACCTATCCAAACTTTTCAAAAAATTCTAAACATTTTTGTGGTGTTTATTGTATGGATTATAGATTTTATCAGAGAATTCTGAAAAATTCTTGAATTTTTATTAAAAAAATAGAGATACTTTAAATACAAAACATTTTAAGAATTCCATCGTTTACTATGTGTATAGATATCTATCTGTTAGATATGTATGTGTTAGATATCTATCTGTTAGATATCTATGTGTTAGATATCTATCTGTTAGATATCTATATAGATATCTATCTGTTAGATATCTATTTATAGATATCTATCTGTTAGATATCTATCTGTTAGATATCTATGTGTTAGATATCTATCTGTTAGATATCTATGTGTTAGATATCTATCTCTTAGATATCTATGTTTTAGATATCTATGTGTTAGATATCTATCTGTTAGATATCTCTGTGTATAGATATCTATCTGTTAGATATCTATGTTTTAGATATCTATCTGTTAGATATCTATTTATAGGTATCTATCTGTTAGATATCTTTGTGTATAGATATCTATCTGTTAGGTATATATGTATTTATAGATATCTATTTGTTAGATATCTATGTATTTATAGATATCTGTGTATTTATAGATATCTATTTATAGATACCTATCTGTTTGATATCTACGTGTATAGATATCTATCTGTTAGGTATTTAAGTGTTAGATATCTATCTGTTAGATGTTAGATATCTATGTGTTCGATACCTATATGTTCGATATCAATCTGTTAGATATCTATGTATAGATATCAATCTGTTAGATATCTACGTGTTAGATATCTCTGTATAGATATCTATCTGTTAGATATGTATGTGTATAGATATCTATCTGTTAGATATCTATGTGTATAGATATCTATCTGTTAGATATCTATGTATAGATATGTATCTGTTAGATATCTATGTGTATACATATCTATCTGTTAGGTATCTAAGTGTTAGATATCTATCTGTTAGATGTTAGATATCTATGTGTTAGATATCTATATGTTCGATATCAATCTGTTAGATATCTATGTATAGATATCAATCTGTTAGATATCTATCTGTTAGATATCTGTGCTAGATATATATCTGTTAGATATCTATGTGTTAGATATCTATGTGTTAGATATATATGTGTTAGATATCTATCTGTTAGATATCTATTTATAGATACCTATATGTTTGATATCTGTGTTAGATATCTATTTATATTTCTGTTAGATATCTATCTGTTAGATATCTATGTATAGATAGATATCTATGTGTTAGATATCTATGTATTAGATATCTATTTGTTAAATATCTTTTTATAGATATCTATCTGTTAGATATTTGTGTATAGATATCTAGCTGTTAGATATCTATATGTATAGATATCTATGTGTATAGATATCTATCTGTTAGATATCTCTGTATAGATATTCATCTCTTAGATATCTCTGTATAGATATCCATCTGTTAGATATCTCTGTATAGATATACATCTGTTAGATATCTCTGTATAAATATCCATCTGTTAGATATCTATGTATAGGTAGATATCTATTTGTTAGATATCTATCTGTTAGATATCTGTGTGTTAGATATCTATGTGTTAGATATCTGTGTGTTAGATATCTATCTGTTAGATATCTAGGTGTTCGATATCTATGTGTTAGATATCTACCTGTTAGATATCTATGTGTATAGCTATCTATCTGTTAGATATTTATGTATAGATATCTATCTGTTGGATATCTATTTATTGATATCTATCTGTTAGATATCTATGTCTTATATATCTATCTGTTAGATATCAATCTGTTAGATATCTATGTGTTATATATGTACCTGTTAGATATCTATGTGTTGGATATCTACGTGTTATATATCTACCTGTTAGATATCTATGTGTATAGATATCTATCTGTTGGATATCTATGTGTATAGATATCTATCTGTTAGATATCTATAGATATCTATCTGTTAGATATCTGTGTTAGATATTTATGTATAGATATCTATCTATTAGATATATATATATATATATATATATATATATATATATATATATATATATCTGTTAGATATCTATCTGTTAGATATCTATTTGTTAGATATCTATGTATAGATATCTATCTATAAGATATCTATTTATAGATATCTATGTGTTAGATATCTATGTGTTAGATATCTATCTGTTGGATATCTATGTGTTAGATATCTATCTGTTGGATATCTATGCCTAGATATCTATGTGTTAGATATCTATGCCTAGATATCTATGTGTTAGATATCCATCTGTTAGAAATCTATGAGTTAGATATCTATGTGTGAGATATCTATGTATAGTATGGATATCTATGTGTTAGATATCTATCTGTTAGATATCTATGTCGAGATATCTATCTCTTAGATATCTATGTATAGATAACTATCTGTTAGATATCTATGTCTAGATATCTATCTGTTAGATATCTATCTATTAGATATCTATGTGTTAGATATGTATGTATAGATATCTATGTGTTAGATATCTATGTGTTAGATAGCTATGTATTAGATATCTATGTGTTAGATATATATGTGTTAGATTTGTATGCATAGATATCTATGAATAGATATGTATGTGTTAGATATCTATCTCTTAGATATCTATGTGTTAGATTTTTATTTGTTAGATATCTATCTGTTAGATATCTATGTAGTGATATCTAACTGTTAGATATCTATGTATAGATATCTATCTCTGAGATATTTATGTGCTAGATATCTATGTGTTAGATATCTATGTGTTAAATATCTATCTGATAGATATCTATTTATAGATATCTTTGTGCTAGATATGTATGGGTTAGATATCTATGTGTTAGATATCTAGCTGTTAGATATTTATGTATAGATATCTATGTATTGATATCTATGTATAGATATCTATGTATAGATATGTATGTGTTAGATATGTATGTGTTAGATATGTATGTGTTAGATATCTATCTGTTAGATATCTATGTCTAGATATCTATCTGTTAGATATCTATGTATAGATATCTTTCTGTTAGATATCTATGTGTTAGATATCTATCTGTTAGATATCTGTTTATAGATATCTATCTGTTAGATATCTATGTATACATATTTATGTGTTAGATATCTATCGGTTCGATATCTATGTGTTAGATATCTATGCATAGATATCTATGTGTTAGATATCTATCTGTTTGATATCTATGTATAGATATCTATGTGTTAGATATCTATGTATAGAAATCTATGTATAGATATCTATGTGTTAGATATATATGTATACAAAACATTTTCAAAATTTCATCGTTTACTATTTGCTTTTTTTATTTTTTAGTATTTTTGATATCTTTTTTTTCTATTTTACCTGTTTATGGTTTTCAAAAAAAATTTAAAATTCTTGTGTTGTTTTATTGTATGGATCCGAGATTTTATTAAAAAAATTCTGCAAAACTATATTGTTTCAAAAAAAAATTGTAATATTTGAAATCCAAAATTTTAACAAAATTCAATCGTTTACTATTTGTTTTTTATTTCTTTTATTTGTTTAGCATTTTGGTAATCTTTTTTTCCTATTTCACCTATCCAAACTTGTCAAAAAATTCTAAACATTTTTATGGTGCTTTATTGTACGGATTATAGATTTTATCATAGAATTCTGCGAAATTCTTGAATATTTATTAAAAAAAAAGAGATACATTAAATACAAAACATTTTCAGAATTCCATCGCTTACTATTTGCTTTTCATATTTTTTAGTATTTTTGACATCTTTTTATTCTATTTTACCTGTCTATGGTTTTCAAAAAAATTTTAAAATTTTTGTGTTGTTTTATTGTATGGATCCGAGATTTTATCAAAAAAATTCTGCAAAAATATGGTTTTTTTTTTTAAAAAAATTGGGATATTTGAAATCCAAAATTTCAACAAAATTCAATCGTTTACTATTTCGTTTTTATTTTTTTAGCATTTTGGGCATTTTGTTTTCTATTTCACCTATCCAAACTTGTCCAAAAATTATGGAATTTTTTGTAGTGTTTTATTGGAAGGCTTAGAGATTTTACCAATGATTTCTGGAAAATTCTAAAGTCCTTTTAAAAAAAATATTGATATGTGAAATAATTTGTTTTCTAAAATTTTACGGTTTACTATTTGTTTTTTTATTTTTTTATTATTTTTGACATTTTATTTTCAATTTCGTCTATATGTACTTGTTAAAAAATTATAGAAATTTTTATGTTTTTTTATTTTGTGGATTACATATTTTATCAAAGAATTTTGGAAAATCATGGAATGTTTTTCTAAAAAATATAGACATTTGAAATCCCAAATTCATCATAAATTTCATCGTTTATTATTTGTTTTTTTTTGTTTTTTTAGCATTTTGGTAATCTTTTTTTCCTTTTTCATGTATCCAAACTTCTCAAAAAATTCTAAACATTTTTGTGGTGATTTATTGTGTGAATTATAGATTTCATCAGAGAATTCTGGAAAATTCTTGAATATTTACTAAAAAGAATAGAGATACTTTAAATACAAAACATTTTCAGAATGTCATCGTTTACTATTTGCTTTTTTTAGTTTTTTAGTATTTTTGATATCTTTTTATTCTATTTTACCTGTCTTTGGTTTTCAAAAAAAATTTAAAATTCTTGTGTTGTTTTATTGTATGGATCCGAGATTTTATTAAAAAAATTCTGCAAAACTATATTTTTTCAAAAAAAAAATTGTAATATTTGAAATCCGAAATTTTAACAAAATTCCATCGTTTACTATTAGTTTTTTTTTTTTAGTATTTTGGTAATCTTTTTTTCCTATTTCACCTATCCAAACTTGTCAAAAAATTCTAAACATTTTTGTGGTGCTTTATTGTGTGGATTATAGATTTCAGCAGAGAATTCTGGTAAATTATTGAATATTTATTAAAAAAATAGAAATACTTTAAATACAAAACATTTTCAGAATTCCAACGTTTACTATTTGATTTTTTTATTTTTTAGTATTTTTGACATCTTTTTTTTCTATTTTACCTGTCTATGGTTTTCAAAAAAAATGTAAATTTTTGTGTTGTTTTATTGTATGGATCCGAGATTTTATCAAAAAATTCTGCAAAACTATGGTTTTTTTTTTCAAAAAAAATTGAGATGTTTGAAATCCAAGATTTCAACAAAATTCCATCGTTTAATATTTCGTTTTTATTTTTTTAGCTTTTTTGGCATTTTGTTTCTATTTCACTTATCCAAACTTGTCCCAAAATTATGGAATTTTTTGTAGTTTTTTATTAGAAGGGTTAGAGATTATACCAACGATTTCTGAAAAATTCTAAAAGTTCTTTTAAAAAAAAATCAATTTCGTCTATATGTACTTGTAAAAAATTATAGAAATTTTTATGTTTTTTTATTTCATGGATTAAAGATTTTATCAAACAATTTTGGCAAATCATGGAATATTTTTCTAAAAAATATAGACATTTGAAATCCAAAATTCATCATAAATTCCATCATTTACTATTTGTTTTTTTTTTGCATTTTGGTATTCTTTTTTTCCTACTTCACCTATCCAAAGTTGTTAAAATATTCTAAAAAATTTTTTGTTGCTTTATTGTACGGATTATAGATTTTATCAGAGAATTCTGGGAAATTCTTGAATATTTATTAAAAAAAATAGAGATACTTCAAATATAAAACATTTTCAGAATTCCATCGTTTACTATTTGCTTTTTTATTTTTTAGTAATTCTGAGATCTTTTTTTTTCTATTTTACCTGTCTATGGTTTTCAAAAAAATTTTAAAATTTGTGTTGTTCTACTGTTTGGATCTGAGATTTTATCAAAAAATTCTGCAAAACTATGGTTTTTTTTTTTCGAAAAAAAAATTGAGATATTTGAAATCTAAAATTCCAACAAAATTCCATCGTTTTCTATTTGTTTTTATTTTTTAGCATTTTCGGCATTTTGTTTTCTATTTCACCTATCCAAACTTGTCCAAAAATTATGAAAATTTTTGTTGTGTTTTATTTGGATGGGTTAGATATTTTACCAACCATTTCTAGAAAATTCTAAAAGTCCTTTTAAAAAAAATATTGATATGTGAAATAATTTTTTTTTAAATTCTGCGGTTTAGTATTTGTTTTTCTATTTTTTATTATTTTTGACATTTTATTTTCTATTTCATCTATCTGTAATTGTCAAAAAATTATAGAAATTTTTATATAAATTGTCAAAATTTACCATAAATTTCATCGTTTACTATTTTTTTTTTTTTT
>Ga0209489_108298_pt1 | contig 14370 bp, 6 predicted proteins | sample SiratrowhiteBW_FD_187527 | JGI IMG/M metagenome (GOLD analysis project Ga0209489, IMG submission 187527) | Root nodule microbial communities of legume samples collected from California, USA - Siratro white BW (SPAdes) (version 2) | ecosystem: Host-associated > Plants > Roots > Nodule | place: USA... | reverse complement strand
TGTGTTTATGCGCCAAATTTCAAGCTAAACCAAAGGAATCACACTATGTGGCAGCCAAAAGAATTTTAAAGTATCTCAAGGGAACCACTGAAGTTGGTCTATGGTATCCAAGTGAGGTAACTTTAAACCTTGTTGGATATTCTGATTCTGACTTTGCAGGTTGCAAAGTGGATAGGAAGAGCACTAGTGGAACATGTCACTTGCTAGGATCCAGTTGGATATCTTGGCACAGCAAGAAGCAAGCCTGTGTTGCATTGTCTACAGCTGAAGCATAATACATAGCTGTTGGAAGCTGTTGTGCTCAAACCATCTGGTTAAAACATCAACTAAGTCATTTTGGACATAATCTTTCTAAAATTCCATTGCTGTGTGATAACACAAGTGCAATTAACTTGACTAAAAATCGAGTTCAGCACTCTAGAACCAAACATATTGAAATTTGCCACCACTTTATAAGGGATCACATTATGAATAGTGATTGCGAAATTCAATTTGTTGATTCAGAGAATCAACTTGCAGATTTATTCACAAAGCCCTTGAATAAAGAAAGATTTAATTTTCTCAAAAATGAGTTGGGCATTATTGATTTAAAAAATGTGAATTAATTCTAGAAGTAGTTTATTGACTAGAATATGTCTTAGTTAATTGAGAATCAATAAATTAAGCAGAAACTGCTGTAGCTGTTTGATTGATGTGCAGACGAAATTTGTGTGTATTACTGCACCATAAGAGATGCTTCTTGGGAAGGCAATGGCATCTGAACAGTGAAGATGCTTTGCAGTGAAGAATAAGTACATGAAAAGGATCAAGAATCAATTCAGAACTGATCAACTGTAGTCAACAGAATCAGCACTGTATGGGAATTACTACAGTTGGATAATAAGAACAAGATTGTGACCTGCTTCTGGTCAAGGGACACAACTGGTCAATGTTCAGCAACATGTGACACACCTACATATGGGACGAGCATGCTTAAAGAGAGGAATCTTCACAGTGCCACGTGTCACAGATTTGTTCGTGGTCAACTGGTCAAAAAGCAGTTCAGAATATTCTCTAGAGATAAGTACAGTCAGTCTGTTACTCTGCAACAGAATCAGTGCATGCATTTGTTATGTCCTGCAGTGTTCAGTGTTGTGTTTGTTTGTGCATTAGAGGTTCTTTAAATTAGAATAGGTCTTGCATTCACTTGCACACATCTTACACTACTCATTGTGTGAACACAAAATCTCACGACCCAATGAGCATTTTGCCCTTGTTTTCAACCAAACCATGGCTTCCTCCTCAACATCTAGAAAAAGAACAAAGAAAGCCGTAGCAAAACCAGTTGAACAACATGATTCTGACGACAACAATGAGTCTGGATTCCTTACTAGATGGTTCGGTGGCAACATGGAGAGCATCAACGAATACCACAGGGAGTTAAGCCAGAAAACATTTGTCAACCCAAAATTCCTAAGGATGGAGTTCCTTAGAAATGAAAATCTGAATTAAGTTATGGATATGCTCAAGTTTCAAAAGCTTGAACGCTTTGTCAAGCTGTCCGGAAATATCTATCCGGATTTGGTGAAGGTATTCCTTACCAATATGTGAAAGGGATGGACATGGCTATCATGGATGAAGTTTGGCTCTCGGTGGCTAAGGGATGCTGGAACAATAGTGAGCAGAACAAACGTGGCAGATCTGGGTGGCTTTGACAAGGTCCAGTTCTTCAAGGCTTGTCTAAGGAACCCAAACAGTTCAATGAGGAGCTATTCAGTGGGATGACTTGCCATTATTCCAAGACTGTTGTCTTATATTGTCATCTGGATACTTACACCCAGAGGATTTAACCATGTTGTGCTTACTGAAGATGATATGATCCTGATGTACTGCTTGGTCAATAAGATAAAGGTAAACTGGGTAAGTGTTATTAAGGAGCAGCTGGTCCGCATTAGGAAGAAGCCTGAGTTTAAAATTCCCTATGCAATGTTGATCTCTAGCTTCATTGAGTACTATGATATTGATGTGGAGAATGAGCTAAATGAAGAAGTCAAAGCTTATAGTGAGATCATTGTGGCCACATTGAACAAAATCGGGCTGAAGAAGGTTAATGGAAATCAATGGATTTGCAAGGCCAGTGCTGAAGAAGATGAGACGGATGGTGCTGGAACAAGTGTAGTTGCTGAGCAGTTTACTGGAGAAGATCTGGGGACTGGAGAACAGTCTTACTCCAGGTTTGAGCAATTGATGATCAATCAACTGAACAGCATTGAATCCAACCAAAGGTCTCATCATAAGTATTGTCAAACTCATTTCCAAAACCTGGAAGAGCGTGTTGATAACATTCAAGGCAAGCTGGGACAGATGTTCTATGGGCCAGACGATTAGTGTGCACATTGCTTGTTTGATGATTGTTCCCCTCCATTTGATGGACTCAATGAGGGAGAATTAATTGTGTGTGTTTCGTGTGTCTGCCCTGTGTGATTTACAGTTTATTGTGTGTCATCTGTTTCAGTCTGTCTTTCAGTTTGATTTGTTATAGTTCAGATCTGCTTAGTATAGTACTAAGCTTGGGTTGATTGAATATCTGCTGGGTATGTGCCAGCACTTGCAGCTCAGTTATATTTCAGTTTGTTGATGTTTTTCTTAATCATGATCTATGTCCTTGATGTAATTGGAAATTTGCTACAATGATATATTAATGGAATGATTGCCTTATGTTTTCAATCTCTTTATATGCTTTTAAGGGACATCAAAGTATGAGGGAGTAAAACATCTTGATCTGAATAAACTGAATCTGGATTTTGGAAGAAATTCAATTAACTGTGTTTTAACTCAACCAATTGATTTGATATTTTTTACTCTGAACGTATTGAAACTTGTGATGCTAATAAACTGTTTGAGAAAATAGACAGGTATTTCAGGTTCAGATTGTTAAACTCAACACACAACAGATTGCCTTCATCAAATTGGGGGAGATTGTTAGCACCAAGGTTAAGCATGTGATTTGATGAAGTCAATATTGTGAGCACCAAACTGGACCAGAATTGTTCAAGTGAAGACTTTGTGCCAACATGAAGATGGTTGGGTGATTAGGTCTGGGTCCTTAGTTGGGTTTGTGTGTTGTTGTTGGCTTAGTCCTTAAGCGTTAGTGGCATGGTTCATCACTTCTGAGGTGCTAAAAAGATTCACAAATATTTTTATTAAAACTGTTTTTAATAAAAATAACCCAAACTGTTTTTGCTGGAAAAAGGTTTTTCAATCAATTGAATTTCTAAAACAATCAATTGAATGCGACAGTTATTTCTATTACAACTGAAATCTTTGACTGGGTCAACTAACGGTCAAATTCAATCGATTGAATGGTTTGTTCAATTAATTGAATTGTGATAGCTAAGCTGTTTTTAAAACTGATTTGGGTATTTAAAGGAATGTGCACTATCATTTTCAGTTAACAAAAACTTTCGAAAAGCCTTCCTTGAGATTTTCTAAGAGAGATATATTGTCCCTTTTGTGCGATCATCATTTTGGAAAAAACTTTTCAAATAAAGAAACCTCTAAGAATGTGAATCTTTAAAACATCCTTGAAGTGAGGTTCTTGCGACTTTGGTTCTGGACCAAAGCTAAGTCTTCTACATCTGATCTTCATTCTTTGTAATTTGTTTTGTGTATAAGTACTCTATAATCTTTTCTGATCCTGTTGATCTGTAATCTATTTGCTGTTTTTAATTACTGGGTTTGTAATTGAGTTGGTGCAGTGGGTTTCTGCACTGGTCTCACATCTGCTGAGGGGTTCAGTAGTGGGTGAGTGCTGCGGGGAGCAGTGTTGCTTACGGACTGCAAGTGTTGTGGTGTAGTGGGTTTCTGCACTGCTTACACACTAGTTGAGGGATTCAGTGAGGTGTGGGTTTACTGCTAGGAGCAGTTTGTAACTTGCTGGGAGCAAGGGTTGTAAACTGATCTTGTGATCTGTTTAGTGGAAATCTTTGCTAGTTTGCAAAGGACTGGATATAGCCCTTGTGGAAGGGTGAACCAGGATAAAAATTCTGTGTTCTTGCTTTTCTCCCTACTCTTCTTGATTTCCTTTATTCAACTACTGCGATCTTTTAAATTGATTGGATTAAAATCTGATCATATAGTTGATTATATTCTGAACATCTATTTTTCATATATCTGAATCAATTGTGTTTCTGGATTGTTTTTAATCTACTGGATTGTGTTTAATCATATTAAATTTGGATTAAAACATTTCTACATTGAAATTGTTTTTTTCGGTTTATATTCAATAATTTCTGTTATGCACATTTGATTGTTTACTAGACAGTCCAGAATTACACGAGTTAATTAATTGAATCAAGAATTTTCATTCTCTATTCCAAGAACAAATCAGATTTGCGAAAAGATTTTGAAAGTTCAATTCACCCCCCCTCTTGAACTCGGTCTAAACCTTATTTTACATTCTTGAGAGAGAGTTTGCGACTTTGGTTCTGGACCAAAGCTAAGTCTTCTACACGTGGTCTTAATACATTTGTATACTATTATGTGTAGAGGCATTGCATTGTTAATCCTTGATTCATCTTGAGTTGTAATCTGTCTTTGATTGTATTCAAATACTTGGTTTGTAATTGGGTTATGCAGTGGGTTTCTGCACTGGTTCACACCTGCTGAAGGGTTTAGTGAGGTGTGAGTGCTGCGGGGAGCAGTGCGTATTGCAAGCAGCAGTGTGTACTACAGGGAACAGTGTGTATTGTAGGGAGCAGTGGTAACTTGCTGGGAGCAAGGGTTGTAAACTGATCTTGTGATCTTTTTAGTGGAAATCTTTGCTAGTTTACAAAGGACTGGACGTAGCCTTTGAGGAAGGGTGAACCAGGATAAATCTTTGTGTTCTTGATTCCTTCTTCTCTCTTCTCGAAATGTTTTCTTTTATCTGCTGGTGCTGTCATAATTAACTGATCAATATAATTCATTGAGTGCTTTCTCAATTGGAAACTAGTTGCTCTTTGGACTTGTTGTGTTGCATCTGATTCAATTAAATTCTAGGATATTCATTAGTGCATTCTTGGAACTCACTGGACTATATTTGAAACTTCTTAATATTGGATACTGAATCTTGAAGTGGTATTTTAATTTTATAATCAGATATATTTCATTAAATTGATTTGCATATTTCTGTATCAATTATGGACTGAATCTAAGTGTATTCACATTTCTGCATTCATTCAATTAATTAAATCTGTGCTTTAGTAAATTTAATTGCTTACACATTCCAGAATTGTGCGTTGATTGATTTAATCAAGATATTTTCATTCTCTAATCTAAATCACTTTCCTTCTTTGCAAAATTTTTTAAAAAGTTCAATTCACTTCTCGTCTTGAACTCGGCCTAAACTTGTGTTTCATATTTTTCTTAAAAGAATCCATAATTTTACAAAATTATTTGATAAAATCTCGGATCCATACAATAAAACAACATAAAAAATTTAATAATTTTTTGACAACTATAGATAGGTAAAACGGATAAAACATGTTAAAAATACTAAAAAAATAAAAAAAAAAAAATAGAAAAACTATGGAATTTGGAAAAATTTTGGATTTCAAATATTTGTATTTTCAAAAAACATCTAGAATTTTTCAAAATTTGTTGATAAAATGATCAATCCATGCAATAAAACAGCAAAAAAAATTTCCATAACTTTTTAACAACTATTGATAGGAGAAACAGAAAAAAAGATGTCAAAAAATTAAAAAAAACCAAAAAAACAATAGTAAACAGTCGAGTTTAGGAAAAAAAATTGGATTTCAAATATCTCTATTTTTCTTAAAAGGATCTATAATTTTCCACAATTGTTTCATAAAATCTCCACTCAGTACAATAAAATACCACGTATATCTTCGATTTCAAATTTCTCAATTTAAAAAAAATGCTACAATTTTCTAGAATTCTTTTATAAAATCTCTAATACATACAATAAAACACTACAAAAATTTCTATAAACTTTTTATAAGTATGGATAGGTGAAAGAGAAAAAAAGATGTCAAAAAACTAAAAATCAAATAGTAAACGTAGAGTTTTGAAAAAAATTTCAATTTCAAATATTTGTATTTTTCTTTAAAAAAAATTCACAATTTTCCAGAGTTGTTTGATGAACTCTCTAATCGGTACAATAAAACATTACAAAAAATTTCAGAATTTTTTAACTAATATGGATAGGTGAAATAGAAAAAAATATGTCAAAAAAATAAAAAAGTAAATAATAAACGATAGAGTTTTTAAAAAATATTCGATTTCAAATATCTTTATTTCTTAAAAAGAATTCCAGAATTTTCTAAAATTATTTCTTAAATCTCTAATCCATATAGTAAAACACCACAAAAACTTCCAATTTTTTTTGACAAATATATAGATAAAATAGAAAAAATGTCAAAAATATTAAAAAAAAAAACAAATAGTAAACGATAGAATTTTGAAAATGTTTTGGATTTCAAATATCTCTATTTCTCTTAAAAAAAATTTAAGAACTTTCCAGAATCCTTTGATAAAATCTATAATCCATATAATAAAACACTACAAAAATTTTCATAATTTTTTGACAAGTTTAGATAGGTGAAATAGAAAAAAAATGATGTCAAAAATGCTAAAAAAATAAAAAAAAAATAGTACGCAATGGAATTTTGGATTTCAAATATCTGTATTTCTTTTTGAGAAAAAAAATCATAATTTTTCAAAATTATTTGATAAAATCTCGGATCCATATAATAAAACAACACAAATTTTAAGAATTTTTTGACAACTATAGATGGGTAAAACTGATAAAAGATGTCGAAAATACTAAAAAAAAAAAACAAATAGCAAAACTATGGAATTTGGAAAAAAAATTTGGATTTCAAATATTTGTATTATTAAAAAACATCTAGAATTTTTTAGAATTTGTTGATAAAATGTCTAATCCATCCAATAAAATACCATAAAAAATTTCATAACCTTTTAACAAGAATGGATAGGTGAAATAGAAAAAAAGATGTCAAAAAATTCAAAAAAATAAAAAAAAATAGTAAATGATGGAGTTTTGAAAAAAAAAAGGATTTCAAACATATCTATTTTTGTTAAAAGAATCTATAATTTTTAAGTGTTGTTTGATAAAATTTCAACTCTGTACATTAAAACACCACATAAATATTTGATTTCAAATATCTCTATTTTAAAAAAAAAAATCCAAAATTTTCCAGAATTCTTTCATAAAATCTTTAATCCATACAATAAAACACCACAAAAAATTCTATAACTTTTTAATGTGTAAGGATAGGTGAAATAGAAAAAAAGATGTTAAAAAATTCAAAAAAATAAAAAAGCAATAGTAAACGATGGAGTTTTGGAAAAAATTTGGATTTCAAATATCTCTGTTTTTCTTAAATAATTCAAAATTTTCTAGAGTTGTTTGATAAAATCTCAACTCAGTATAATAAAACACCACAAAAATATTCGATTTCAAATATATCTATTTAAAAAAAAATCAAGAATTATCCTGAATTCTTTCATAAAATCTCTAATCCCTACAATAAAACACCACAAATATTTCTAAAAAGTCAAAAAGCAAATAGAAAAATATGAAATTTTGAAAATAATTTGGATTTAAAATATCTCTATATTTCTTAATAAAAACTAAAGAATTTTCTAGAAATCTTTCATAAAATCTATAATTTTCATAATAAAAGACCACAAAAATTTCTTTAATTTTTTGACAAGTTTGGATAGGTGTAATAAAAAAAATGTCAAAAATGCTAAGAAAATAAAAACTAAATAGTAAATGATGGAATTTGTTAAGAATTTTGGATTTAAAATATCTATAATTTTTTAGAAAAATATTCCATGATTTTTCAAAATTCTTTGATAAAATCTCTAATCCATAAAATAAAATACCATAAAAATTACCAGAATTTTTTGACGAGTATAGATAGATGAAATAGAAAAGAAAATGTCAAAAATACTAAAAATATAAAAAATAAATAGTAAACCATGAAATTTAAAAAAAATATTTATTTCACATATCAATATTTTTTTAAAAGAACTTTTATAATTTTCCATAATTCGTTGATAAAATCTCGATTCCATCCAATAGAACACTACAAAAGTTTCCATAATTTTTTAACAAGTATGGATAGGTGAAAGAAAAAAAAGACGTCAAAAAAACAAAAACGAAATAGTAAACGATGGATTCTTGGAAAAAAATTGGATTTGAAGTATCTCTATTTTTCTTTTTAAAAAATCCACAAATTTCCGGACTTGTTTGATAAAATCTCTAATCGGTACAATAAAACATCATAAAAAAATTTTAGAATTTTTTTTACTAGTATGGATAGGTGAAATAGAAAAAAAGATGTCAAAAAAAAAAAGAATAGTAAACGATGGAGTTTTCCAAATATCTCTATTTCCTAAAAAAAGAATCTCAGAATTTTCCAAAATTCTTTCATAAAATCAATAGTCCATAAAATAAAACACCAGAAAAAAATCCAATTTTTTTGACAAATATATAGGTGAAATAGAAAACAATGTCAAAAATACTAAAAAATCTAAAAGCAAAGAGTAAACGATATGATTTTGAAAATGTTTTGGATTTAAAATATCTCTATTTCTCTTAAAAAAATCAAGAATTTTCTAGAATTCATTGTTAAAATCTATAATCCATATAATAAAACACTACACAAATTTACATAACTTTTTGACAAGTTTAGATAGGTGAAATAGAAAAAAAAATGTCAAAAAATGCTAAAAAAATAAAAAAGAAATTGTAAACGATGGAATTTTGTTTAAATTTTGGATTTCAAATATCTCAATTATTTGAAAAAAAACAATAGTTTTCCAAACTTCTTTCATAAAATCTCGAATCCATACAATAACACAACAAAAAAATTTTAAGATTTTTTTGACAACTATAGATAGGTAAAATAACAAAAAAATGATGTCAAACCATGAAATTTTGCAAAAAGGTTATTTCACATATCTATATTTTCTTAAAAGAACTTCCAGAATTTTTCATAATTCGTTGATAAAATCTCTAATCCATCTAATAAAACACTTCAAAAATTTCCAAATTTTTTTGACAAGTATGGATAGGTGAAAGAGAAAAAAAGATGTCAAAAACAAAATAGTAAACGATGGAGTTTTGGAGAAAAACTGGATTTCAAATATCTCTATTTTTCTTTAAAAAAAATCCACAATTTTATATTTTTCAAAAAATATAAAAACAATAGTAAACAATTGAGTTTTGGAAAAAAAATTAGATTTCAAATATCTCTATTTTTCTTAAAAGAATCCATAATTTTCCAGAATTATTTGATAAAATCTTGAATCCATACAATAAAACAACATAAAAACTTTAAGAATTTTTTCACAACTATAGATAGGTAAAACGGATAAAACATGTCAAAAATATTAAAAAATTAATAAAAAAAAGCAAAACTATGGAATTTGGAAAAAATTTTGGATTTCAAATATTTGTTGATTAAATGAACAATACATCCAATAAAACAAAAATATCTCCATAACTTTTTAACAAATATTGATAGGTGAAAAAGAAAAAAAGATATCAACAAATTAAAAAAAACAATAGTAAACGGTGGAGTTTTGGAAAAAAAATTGGATTTCAAGTATCTCTATTTTTCTTAAAATAATCCACAATTTTCCACAGTTGTTTGATAAAATCTTTACTCAGTATAATAAAACACAACATAAAACTTCGATTTCAGATATCTTTATTTTAAAAAAAATAAATTCGACAATTTTCCAGAATTCTTTCATAAAATCTCTAATCCATACAATAAAATACCACAAAAATTTTCATAATTTTTTGACAAATATGGATAGGTGAAAGAGTGAAAAAAAGATGTAAAAAAAAAATAGTAAACGATAGAGTTTTGGAAAAAAAATTGGATTTCAAATTGGTAAAAAATTGGATTTCAAATATCTCTATTTTTCTTTAAAAAAGTCCATAATTTTCTAGAGTTGTTTGATAAAATCTTTAATCGGTACAATAAAACATCACAAAAAAATTCAAAATTTTTTGACTAGTATGGATAGGTGAAATAGAAAAAAGATGTCAAAAAAATAAAATAGCGAATAGTAAACAATGGAGTTTTTGAAAAATATTTGATTTCAAATATCTCTATTTCTTGTAAAAAAGAACTCAAGAATTTTCCAAAATTCTTTCATAAAAACTCTAATCCATACAATAAAAGACCACAAAACTTTCCATAATTCTTTGACAATTATGAATAGGCGAAAGAGAAAAAAAGATGTCCAAAACATAAATACCAAATAGTAAAAGATGGAGTTTTAGAAAAAAAATTGAATTTCAAATAATTCTATTTTTCTTTAAAAATTCAACAATTTTACAGAGTTGTTTGATAAAATCTCTGATCAGTACAATAAAACATCACAATAAATTTCAGAATTTTTTGACTAATATGGATACGTGAAATAGAAAAAAAGATGTCAAAAAAATAAAAAAGCGAATAGTAAACGATGGAGTTTTTCAAAAATATTCAATTTCAAATATGTTTATTTCTTAAAAAAAAGAATTCCAAAATTTTCCAAAATTCTTTGACAAAATCTCTAGTCCATAAAATAAAAAACCACAAAAATTTCCAATTTTTTTGACAAAAATATAGGTAAAATAGAAAAAAATATCAAAAATACTAAAAAATAAAAAAAAAACAAATAGTAAACTATAGACTATTAAAAATGTTTTGGATTTAAAATATTCTTTATTTTTCATAAAGAAATCAAGAATTTTTCAGAATTCATTGATAAAATCTATAATCTGTATAATAAAACACTACAAAAATTTCCATAATGCTACAAGATTAGATAGGTTAAATAGAAAAAAGATGTAGAAAATGCTAAAAAAATAAAAAGGAAATAGTAAATGATGAAATTTTGGTGAAATTTTGGATTTCAAATATCAAATTTTTTGAAAAAAAAACAAACCATAGTTTTGCAGAATTCTTTGATGAAATCTCGAATCCATATAATACAACACAAAAATTTTCAGAATTTTTTTGACAACAATAAACAAGTAAAATAGAAAATAGATGTCAAAAATATTAAAAAATCAAAAAGCAAATAGTAAACGATGAAATTCTAAAAATATTTTGTATTTCAAATATCTCCATTTTTCTTAATAAAAATTCAAGAATTTTCCATAATTCTCTAATAAAATTTATAATCCGTATAATAAATCACCACAAAAATGTTTAGAATATTTTGACAAGTTTGGAGAGTTGAAATAAGAAAAAATGTGAAAAATGGTAAAAAAATAAAGAAAAAAATAGTAAATGATGAAATTTACGAAGAATTTTGAATTTCAAATGTCTATATTTTTTAAAAAAATATTCAATGATTTTTAAAAATTCTTTGATAAAATCTCTAATCCATAAAATAAAAGAACATAAAAAAAGTTTCAGAATTTTTTTAACAAGTATAGATAGTTGAAATAGAAAATAAAATGTCAAAAATAATAAAAAAATAAAAAATAAATTAATAGTAAACTACAAAATTTTGGAAAAAAAATATTTCACATATCTAAAAGAACTTTTAGAAATTTCCAGAATTTGCTGATAAAATCTCTAATCCTTCAAATAAAACACTACAAAAATTTCCATAATTTTTTGACAAGTATGGATACGTGAAAGAGAAAAAAAGATGTAAAAAAAAATAGTAAACGATGGAGTTTTGGAAAAATTTGGATTTCAAATTGGAAAAAAATTTAATTTCAAATATCTATATTTTTCTTTAAAAAAACCACAATATCCCAGAGTTGTTTGATAAAATCTTTAATCGGTACAATAAAACATCACAAATGAAATTCATAATTTTTTGACTAGTATGGATAGGTGAAATAGAAAAAAGATGTCAAACAAATAAAAAAGCAAATATTAAATGATGGAGTTTTTGAAAAATATTCGATTTCAAAATATCTCTTTTTCTTAAAAAAAAAAAACTCCAGAAGTTTTCAAAATTATTTCATAAAAACTCTAATCCATACAATAGAAGACCACAAAAATTTCCATAATTTTTTGACAAGTATGGATAGGTGAAAGAGAAAAAAAAGATGTCAAAAATATAAACGCCAAATAGTAAATGATGGAGTTTTGGAAAAAAATTGGATTTCAAATATCTCTATGTTTCATTAAAAAATCCATAATTTTACAGAGTTGTTTGATAAAATCTCTAATTAGTACAATAAAAACTCACAATAAATTTCAGAATTTTTTGACTAGTATGGATACGTATAATAAAGCACCACAAAACTGTTTAGAATTTTTTAACAAGTTTGGACAGGTGAAATAGGAAAAAAAAAAGATATCAAAAATGCTAAAAAAATAAAAAATCAAATAATAAACGATGAAATTTATGAATAATTTTTTATTTCAAGTGTCTATATTTTTTTATAAAACATGTTCCATGATTTTCTAAAATTCTTTGATAAAATCTCTATTCCATAAAATAAAAGAACATAAAAATTTCTAGAATTTATTGATAAAATAGAAAAGAAAATGAGAAAAATAAAAAAAACAAATAGTAAACTGCGAAATTTTGGAAAAAAAATTATTCCACATATTTATATTTTTTTAAAACAACTTTTAGATATTTTCAGAATTCATTGATAAAATCTCTAATCCTTCCAATAAAACACTACAAAAATTTCCATAATTTTTTGACAAGTATGGAGAGGTGAAAGAGAAAAAAGATGTCAAAAAAATAGTAAACGATGGAGTTTTGGAAAAAAATTGGATTTTAAATATCTGTACTTTTCTTTAAAAGATCTACAATACAGAGTTGTTTGATAAAATCTCTAATCAGTACAATAAAACATTACAATAAATTTCAAAATTTTTTGACTAGTATGGATACGTGAAATAGAAAGAAAGATGTCAAAAAAATAAAAAAGCAAATTGTAAACGATGGAGTTTTTAAAAAATAATCGATTTCAAATATCTCTATTTCTTAAAAATAAAAGAATTCCAGAATTTTCCAAAATTCTTTCACAAAATCTCTAGTCCATAAAATAAAAAACCACAAAAATTTCTAGTGTTTTTGGACAAATATATAGGTAAAATAGAAAAAAAAATGTCAAAAATACTAAAAAATCAAAAAGAAAATAGTAAACTATAAACTTTTGAAAATGTTTTGGATTTAAAATATCTTTATTTTTCTTAAAAAATCAAGAATTTTTCAGAATTCATTGATAAAATCTATAATCTATATAATAAAACAAATAGAAAAGAAAATATCAAAAATACAAAAAAAAAAAAAAAAAAAAAAAATATCAAAAATACAAAAAAAAAAGAAAAAAAAAACAAATATTAAACCGTGGAGTTTTATAGAAAATTTATTCACATCTCTATATTTTTTTAAAGAACTTTTGGAATTATCCATAATTCATTGATAAAATCTCTAAACTATCCAATAAAACACTACAAAAATTTTCACAATTTTTATGATAAGTATAGATAGGTGAAAGAGAGAAAAAAAAGACGTCAAAAAAATAAAAATGGAATAGTAAATGATGGAGTTTTGGAAAAAAATCGAATTTGAAATATCTATATTTTTCTTTAAAAAAATCCACAATTTTTCGAAGTAGTTTGATAAAATATCTAATAATAGGTACAATAAAACATCATAAAATTTTCAGAATTTTTAAACTAGTATGGATCGGTAAAATAGAAAAAAAGATGTCGAAAATGGTAAAAAAATAAAAAAGAAATAGTAAACGATGGAATTTTGGTGAAATTTTGGATTTCAAATATCTCTATTTTTTTGAAAAACAAAAATCATAGTTTTGCAGAATTCTTTGATAAAATCTCGGATCTATACAAAAAAACAACACAAAAATTTTAAGAATTCTTTTGACAACAATAGACAGGTAGAATAGAAAAAAAATGTCAAAAATACTAAAAAAGAAAAAAGCAAATAGTAAATAATGGAATTTTGAAAATGTTTTGTATTTCAAATATCACTATTTTTCTTAATAAAAATTCAAGAATTTTCCAAAATTCTCTGATAAAATCTTATAATCTGTTTAAACTCTGACAAAAAATGTTTAGAATTTTTTGACAAGTTTGGATAGGTGAAATAGGAAAAAATTATGTCAAAAATTCTAAAAAAAAAACAAATAGTAAAAGAAGGAATTTACGAAGAATTTTGGATTTCAAATGTCTATATTTTTTTAGAAAAATATTCTATGATTTTCTAAAATTCTTTGATAAAAACTCTAATCCATAAAATAAAAGAACATAAAAAGTTCTAGAATTTTTTGACAAGTACAGATAGTTGAAATAGAAAATAAAATGCCAAAAATAGTAAAAAAAAAAAACAAATAGTAAAATGTGGAAT
>Ga0209489_108296_pt1 | contig 14377 bp, 12 predicted proteins | sample SiratrowhiteBW_FD_187527 | JGI IMG/M metagenome (GOLD analysis project Ga0209489, IMG submission 187527) | Root nodule microbial communities of legume samples collected from California, USA - Siratro white BW (SPAdes) (version 2) | ecosystem: Host-associated > Plants > Roots > Nodule | place... | reverse complement strand
TATATATATATTATCTTTTTTTTTCATGTGGTGTTAATTTTTAACTACTGTAATTTTCTTTTATAAAAGGAAAAGAACTAGTTTATTACATATAAATTATCCTAGTCATTAATATACGGAATAGTGATAACTGAAAATAATATACGAATAAAATTTGATTGGAGCAATTGGGTTACACACCCTATGTGTATGTCCCAACTGAAGACACAGATCTCAAAGTTTTATGTTAGCATTTGCTACTGGATCTATATTTTCATAGATATTTCAAATGTTCGTTCTCAATCCATACTTTTGTGTCTCAATTCTACTATCGTTGACTACATTCCTTTGGTTTTCTCTTATCACATCTCAATGTAAGTATAGCTATTTTGATTTTTTTTTTGTATGAAGTAGGGTTTTACTAGGAAGATAGTTCTTTATCTATGTTATAGGTTATCACTATGGATGAGAAAGTGAATTTCCATAATAGTAAAGTAGGTGCATTAAGGGGTCGAACATGGATTTGAATATTTTTTCAAATTGTTTGAACTGTGATAGAATGGTACTCCCATTTAAGTATCTAGAGATTACAATTGGGGGAAATCATAGAAGGGTAGAATTTTGGAAACCAATCATTCACAAGATACAGTCCAGGCTCTCTACGTTGAAAAGTAAATTGTTGTCTATTACAGGGAGGTTATGTTTAGTCATGTCAGTTATTTTTTTCCTTTTTCAAGGCTCCTAAGCAGGTTTGTAAGACAATTAGATCGATTCAGATAAATTTTTTATAGGGTTGGGGCTTCGACGGGAAGAAAATTACATGGGTTGCATGGGAAAATATATGCTTACCTGTGGAGGAGGGTGGACTAGGAGTTAGGGATATCTAGATTTTTAATGCTGCCCTTATTGCAAAGTGGAAATGGAGGTTGGGTTCTGAAGATGGTGGTGTTTGGAGAGAAGTTATTGAATTAATATACGGGAATTGGAGGGATATGAAGAATTCAATAGCAGATAAAAAAAATTCGTTTTGGTGGAATGATTTAGGATCTATTTGTGAGGTACATACAAAATCTAATTGGTTTGATATGAAGCTTAGGTGGAAGTATGGTAACGGGACTAAGATTAGATTTTGGGAATATTGGTGGGTAGGAGAGGGGACCTTAATGGGGAAGTTTCCTAGACTTTATGCGGTTTCAGCTAAAAAAGGATTGGTGATCAATGATTTTGGTAAGTAGTTTAAGAATGGGTCTTCCAAGGACTTCACATGGCAGATACTGTGGAGGAGATAATTGTTTCAATGGGAGAAAGAGCTAAAAAGGCAGCTTCTTGAGATTGTTTCTACTATAAGTGGAATAGAGAGAAATCTGATGCATTGTGCTGGGTAGGGGAGCATGGAAACGACTACACAGTTCGGTCAGGGTATAGGGCCCTGAAGGGGGCTCTAGAAATTGCAGATGCAGATTGTTTTAGGGTGGTATGAGACCTCAAGATATCTGGGAAAGCTAAGATTTTTGGTTGGAGGGCAATGTTAGATAGACTCCCATCTAGGGTCAATCTTGAGACAAGAGGGGTGATAATGTCATGTAATCTATGTCCTTTGTGCAGAAAGGAGATGGAAACTTTACAACACCTATTAATTACTTGTGAAGTTGCACAACGGTTATGGATTAAGTGTGACAGTTGGGCAGGAATCACTTCGGCGAGAAACAATGTCATTCACTTCTGCAATTTTACTATAATAGGGATGAGCAACAAAGCTAATGGTGTATGGAAAGGAATGTGGTTGTCATTAGCAAAGGAAATCTGGAATTACAGAATTAAGATTATCTTTAATAGTGGTCAAGTCGATGAGATTGAGATATTTGCAACGACACAATTGCATGCCTGAACCTGGGCTAAATTCAATGGGTCAAGATTTCAAAGTTCCTTCGAATAATGGTGTATGAACCCAGTTGATTCTTTAAGAGAGGTTAATTAGAATGTTGCGGTTCAACACATTGGTTTGTATTTATTTCTTTGCGCATGACAATATGCTTGTAGACGTCACAATTTGGAGATGGGTGAATCGGCTAAGAGCATTTTACCTCATCTATATGCTCCAGACATAACTACAAGGATTGGTATTGAGGAGCAGGTACCCCGTGAAGGACTATCTATAGCTTTGTTTTGTAATTCTTATATGTTTGTTTGAAAATGTCTTCTCGGTTGAGTATGTTGTGAGACTGTCATATTTGAAATCTGTAACCAATTAGGCCTACAATTTATATTTAGGTAAAGTGGATTAGGTCTATGAAGGGTTTTGCTTGGGTATTGTTGTATAAGGGTTGGGACACCCCTGAAGTGTCCTCTTTAATTCAATTTATTTCTTATTTAAAAAATAATTATGGATGAGAAAGGAATGTCTAATTCTCAGATAGTGATTTATGAGGTAAATTTTTATAATCTGCATCCAATTTTCAATTGAATGTTTGACGTTATCCTAAAAGTAATCATTGTTATAAAATTTTTGAAATCAAGAGGAGTAAGGATTTGAATTTAACAAAATTCCTAAAGTAAATTGATTTAGTTGTTTAAGAGAAAGAATTTGCATATATATAAAAAACACTTGTTATGCTTGAAAATATTTTTGGCTGAGTTCAAGAGGGGGGTTAATTGAACTTTAAAAGATTTTTCCAATTTAAAACACTGAAAACAATTTAGTGAATAGAAATCCTTTTCTGAATCTCAATGATAAAATATTTAAGGTGTAGTGGTGAAATAAATCGATTTTAGGCACGAATAAATCGATTTATTTTGCTGACAGAGAGCAAATTTCAAACAATACACACAACAGTTGAATTTTATGCAGCAGAAATGATTCTAAACAATATTATCCAGCAAAGACAATATAAGGCAAATTAAATCACACAATTTCAAAGTAATATATCACACAGATTCAATAACACCAAATTGCACACAAGATAGAATACAAAGAGAAATACTAATACTCAATTTGCAAGTTTACGTAATTGAGATATATCAAAAACAATATCAACTAAGAATGTCAAGTCCAATGTAACTATATCAAACACAACAGTTCAGCAGACTCAATATAAAGATGATCAATGCCAAAGATTCACAATCATTTCAATAGTATCACACCAGCACACCAAAGACAGTTTTACAAATCAGTACTGAAATACTTATTTTGGATTTCAAAAATTAAGAAGGATTAACATTGCTACTATCAAGATTAGATTGGACAGCCACTAAGATTGAAAATAGATATTGAAATTCAATTACTACAATAATAGCAGTTCTGCAAATTATTCAGAATTCAATTGGAACAAATCAGTTGTGATTTAAAATCAAAAACAAAGACATGATCTCTGCAGAAGAATCACAAAACAGATTACAATTTGAAGTTGTAGTATAATATCAAAAACATATTACAATTTGAAGTTTTAGTATAATATCAAAAACAGATTGCTTTTCAGTTTCAGAGATGTTACAGACCCTTGTGAAGGCAAAGTTATACCCAATTCAAATCACAAAACCCAAACCCAATGAGCAGTATAGCAATTTAAACCAATTACTCTTCAGATTATCAAGAATCAATTCTATTACCAATTTATTTCAATGACCAACGCAAGAACAGTTTATAATTGAAAGAGTAAGGTCAAGAATAGCAGAACACAGTCAATTATACTGGTTCACCCTTCCTCAAGGGCTACGTCCAGTCTCTTTTGCCCCTTAAGCAAAGAAAGTTCCACTATATCAATTAATTGTTCAATTTACAATCAATCACACAATTCCTACTCCTTGTAAGAATCAAGAACCCACTGAAATGATCAACTACTCCCTGCAGTCCCCCAATCAATTAAGCAAACATGAAAGGCTAAATCCTATAGCCTAAAATAGTACGAACATTCAAGTGTTTTACAGAATTACAAACAATCAACGCATATCTTGATACAAAAGTGATCAAGAATGGTTAAGAAAGACTCCCTAATTGGCGCGCAGAAGAGGCCTATGCACAGTCTTGAAGAATTCCAATGGCACAGTGAATTGGTCAAGAGTGATTCTTCAAGAAAAAGCCCCAATTGATTTTGATCAAGAAATTCTCAATTACCCAGAGTGTTTTTTCACAGTAATATCAAGAATTGACTCTCAATTTCTGTAATTCAGACTATGATGCACGTTAGAAACCTCGCAGTTTTTATAAAGGAAAAACCCCCAATTCTGTTTTTCACAAATCAGTTATTTAAGTTCTGCCAGACACGAATAAATCGATTTCATGAAAACTGGAATCGATTTATTTTTGTCCAATGCAGTGTATTTCAAACCAGTTTGCACCAAAATTTAGCTAGCTCACTTTGATTAGTTTTTAATCACTCTTAGACCATTGTGTTGATGGACTTCTCCTCAATTATGCATAGGTTCTTTGCCAATCATGCTCTCACTCACTCACACATGACTAAATCCCAAATCTCTTCCAATTGCTTGCTTGCTTTGTCTTGCTCGTTTTGTTTTGTTTGCCTTCATCAAATCTTTATTCTTGTGAGAGTACTAACAATGCTTATGTTGATACACAGTCCATGGTTTTTATTCTCTTAGGCAATCTATTATTGTTTTCAAGTATTTTTTTCCATTTTTTTATCTTTGAGGTAGATGCTGCTTGAAAGAGGCTATTTTGATTAGATCAAAGCTTCTTACTTTATCTTCAATGAACAACTTCTGCATGCAATCACAATTGCTTTGTGATGAGTTGATTTGTGAATTGTTTCAACAACCATGCTAATGATTTATTTATGTTCTCAGAATGATACATTGCAATCTTCTGAACAGTTTGCAGATGGTAAAGGTATTCTATTTGATTCTAGTTCCACAGAGGTATGGATCGACAATACCATTTCTTTGGTTCCATATACTCTAACCTACTGCCAGATAAGATTTCCTGAATCTTTTTAGACTAGACATAGTAAAAAGACTTAGGTGAATTCTAAATTGATTATAAGAGGCTAATGACACTTATATCCATTATTACAGAGATTCAGTATATAGCTACCTCATAGTTGAAAAAAAGACATTTAATAGATTGATCCTCTATTCCACACATACTAGTTGCCACCCAGATATGCCTATGGATGAAATTATCTTTGGTTGTCACTTTAGTATTGAATAAGGCAAAGTGCAAGGCTGAGGAAAATGCTTTGATCATCAACAATTTCCTAAATAAGTCATTATCTTCATAGTTTTTTTTTTAACAGCATTATCTTTGTTAACACCCGATTTTGTTTGGATGAAAATGAACAATTTAATTTATTTCTTCTTATTTTCTTTTAAAGAGAAAGAATTAAAAACTAATTAAAATTAAAATTAAAAAATATGATTAAAATATAAAAAAATAATTTAATTAATTGATAATAAGAATATTAAAAAAAGAAAAAAATAAAAATAAAAAGGTGGCAGGCGTGGAATAAGGATGGTTAATTTTCATGCTGCCATGGGCAACGTTTTTTAGGCATAGAAAGGATTTAAAAAAAGGTGATGATTACGTAGTAACAAATTGTAAGCATGAGAGGTGTGAGCATGGAGAATGGAATCGTCAAAATTTTTTATAAAAGGAAAATCACAGTTCATTTTATTATGGGGGGGATTTTTTCATTTCGGTGGTGGCACCAAAATATTCTTGGAGCATTAGAGAGTGAAAGAGAGCATTCAGAGAGAGAACAGAGGAGTTAAAAACACAATAAACCTTCCTCGCCGGAAAACGCGTGCTTCGCCGGAGTTCAAGTTGGACCTTCACTAAAGCTCATCTTCTTCGCTTCAAGAGGTGCGTATCTTCATCCTCGTTTCATTTCCATAACATTTGTGGTCTATCTTTGCCTATAACACCTCCATTTTGCGTCACTGGAGGCTCCTCGGTCATCTCCTACCTTGGAGTTGCACCGGCGAGCTCTTGCATTGCTTCGTTCTCTATATATGCTGCATATCTTTGCCTTTGAATCATTGCATGAGTATGAGAATGAGGTGAGGAACCTTTTTCGACCTCTGGACTGGCGGTTCAAGCTCACTGGAAGCTCGTCAGAAAATCGCTCCGGCAAAATCTTAGTTGCATGTTTTAACTTCATTTTTACGTGTATAATGCTTGGATTCACTTGCTACACCTGTAGGAGCTTAATTAAGTCATTATATTAAGCTTTGATATGCAAAATAAAGAAAATCATGGTGCGCATGGAACTTTGAACATGATACGTGAGAGAGAGGTTGAATTGTGGTACTGTGTTTGCATGAGTTTTTTTTAAAGGTAGAGTAGGACTTGTAGATCTGGTTTTGAAGCATAATAAATGAATGCAATGAGCTAAAACGTATGATTTCATTTGTGAAAACTCAGAAATTGTTTAAGGCATTTTTTCGAGCACGTGGTCTGCTCAACTTTGTCCTATGGCCTCACTTTAAAGCAGTTTTACGCGTAATCAGTGAACCTTTGAGTGTGGTTGAGGAGTGTTTTAGAAAGAGCTCTCAGAGCTTTTTTCAATGGTATATTACATACTTGTGTATGATAACCCTAGGTGTTCTGAATCTGGACCCAAATTTTGGGTTCAATCACAGATTTACTGTATTCTCTGCCGCTTGGCACATAAAATGACAAAGATGGTCACTGGACCAACTTTGAGGATCTCGTTCTCGAGATCCTTGATGGTTTAATGGTTGTGTGGGTAAGCTTTGGAAAGAGCTTATGGATTTCTTTATAGTGGTATATAACTTCATCATTTATGATAGCTTTAGATCCCTCAAAACTGGCCTCGAAAATCGGTTTCCGCCACTTGTTCTGGTTGTCTGGTGCAGGAAGTGTGCAAGTTGGTCACTGGACCAACTTTTGAGCGTGCGTTCTTGCAATTATTGAACTTGTAGGAGCTGTGTGATAAGGCGTTGGAAAGAGCTCCTAGAGCTCTTTACAATGATATATGGCAAGTACATTTATGAATCCATTTAAACCTTCAAAATTGACCCTGAAAATCGGGTCTCAAAACTGGTTTCTAGAAATTCCAGAAACTAAGTGTTGGCTCGGTTCAAAGTTGGTCACTGGACCAACTTTCGAAAGCTTGTTCTCTTAATCTTTGAAACTTCATGAGTTGTATAGGTATTGTTGGAAAGAACTATTCAAGCTCTTTACAACAGTATATGGAAAGGTCATTTATGAAGCCATTAACACCTTCAAAATTGAGCCCAAAAATTGGGGTCCCAACAATAAATTCTAGAGACTAAGTGTTGGATGCGAAAGTTGGTCACTGCACCAACTTCATGGGTTCGTTCTCCTAATCCTTTAACTTGTAGGGGTTGTGTAAGTAACCATTGGAAAGATCTCATTATGCTCTTCAAATCAACATACAACTTGCTCATTCACATAGCCATTTAATCACTTAAAAATTGATCCAAAGTTGCTTGTTCACCATTTTTTACAGCCCAACCATGAAAATCCTTGGTTTTGCTTCTTGATGCTATTTTGAGTCAGATGAACCTCCTAGTGGCACGAACGCTACCCAAAGGATGCGTTTAATGTTGCTCAGAGCTTGCATTTAGAGTAAACCAACATCTACAGACCCACTTTGCCTGAGCCAGATATAGTTAATCCACTAAAATGATAATCCTTGGCACACACGCTGCCTCTTTAGGGTTCATCTGCAGTGGTTAAGACTAAACCTCTCTCTCTCATAAAGCTTTGGCTTGTTTAAGCTCTCATTGTAGGGAAAAGCACGTATGCTGCTACCTTTTCATACACTGGGAACTTTAGCGAGTCAGAGTAACATTACCTGAGTGTCAACCCCAGCAAGCCTCGATCTTAAAAAATAGAAAAAATAAAAAAATGTTAAAAAATCATAAAATCAATTTCAAAATTACCCAATCACATAGTATTCTGTGATTCTTCCCCCATTATGGATGTTGATACGTAGGAGCAAGGTCAATCCTTATCGGGTCCTTTAATTTAAAAATTATTATTTTTGTTCTTATTTGTATTTTATTTTTATTTTTGGAAAAAATAAACATTTAATAAACCACATATGATTTTGCTCATTTGATTAAAGGTACTGTCTTAGGACAGGCGTTGTTGGGTACTAATACCTTCTCCACGCGTAATTGACTCCCGAACTCATCTCTGGTTCGTAGTTCATTTCCTTTTCTCTTTTCTTGGTTTTTCCATAGTTTTACAGTATAAACTATGGTGGCGACTCCATATCTTTCTTTTCGCTATCTTTTCATTTTCTTCTTTTTTGGATCTCCATTCGTCGTCGACGTGGTCACGACAGATGGCGACTCCACTGGGGAATAACTGGAGAGTCAGGCCATTTAATTGAATTAGTGAAAAATTAGACTCCATTGTGGTTTTATGAATGTTTGTATTTCCCTTTATTTTTGTATATTACTTTATTTTCTTTGTTATGATTTGTTCTATTTGTTTTATTGTTTGTTGCTAGAATATTGAACCCTAGGGTAGAAGACATGTTTTATCTGCTATATCTATCATATCTGCCTGAGACTTTTCTAGTTTATTTGTAGGTGGGAGTTGGGAACATGTTTTCTCCCTTCACACACACACTTTTCATGCATGTATCATGAGTGGGACCCTAAAACCCCGGGTCTGAAAAAGTTTAGAAATAGCGGGATTTAGTGATACCGGACGGGATGTACTTCCTACTTCGGTTTTCATGAGAATCCCAATCAGAGTCTGTTCTCTTTATTACCTGCTCATGAGCTAGTTGTTTACCGACAACTTCGAATAAGGTGATAAATGAGGGTCATAACTCTGGTGACCTTTATACCTCTAGGAATTAAGGAACTTACCTTTATGAGGATGCATGTAAAGATCGTAAAACCCCTAGGTGTTATGTTGTCGATTTGTTTAGGGCAATAAGGGAGACAATCAGGTTCTTTAGCCGCTCACCAACATGTTGGTTATTTATTGTGACAATGTGGATTGATGGTTGATGTTATGTTATAAGTGAAGGATATGGAACGTGTGGAATTAATTTGTGCATAGCATATATGTTGTAACATATGATCTCATGCATCATTATTTCATTCTAAATAGTAAATTTGAAAATTGTACACCAGATCATGGAGATTAAACCTGAATTTGGAGTTGAGAGGGAATCAGAATCAACGGATCTAAAGAGGAAGATGAGGTTCGAACCAATAGATAACAATTTGTGGAGTCTTCGAGAGCTAAGGAGGAAGCTTAAAGTTATACATAGAGGAGCTTTTAGAAGAAAATATGGAAATCTGATGGGGTTGTAAGAACTGGAGGTTCAAATACCTGCTATCATGACACTTACTCATTGTTATGACACATCTTTGAGATGCTTCACTTTCCAACATTTTCAGTTAGTACCTACGGTTGAGGAGTATGAGCAGATCCTGGATATGTCTCTGAATGGTGGAGTCCCTTATAGGCACTGCGAGCAACATGTTTCTATTCTGACACTATCAGTTATCACTAAAATTCCTCAGAATGAGTTGAGTAGGCATCTAGTTTCTATAAAAGATACCAAAGGGTTTTCCAGAGGTTCATGGAGGCGCACCTTAGGCAGCTGAGTGTAAAGGAGGATTGGGAAACTTTTATTAATGTTCTTGCTCTTACACTATATGGAGTAATGTTGTTTCCCTATGCTGGTGATTATGTAGATATTGCTGTTGTGGATATCTTTGTTGCTGTTAGAACGAGATTTGAGAATCCAGTTACGACAATTTTGGCTCATACCTACTTAGCTTTGGATTTATGCTATGAGAGAAAGGTACGGAAGTTGTATTGTTGTCTGCCTATATTGTATATCGGTCAATGGCTCACATTGGAGATAATGTGATAGGGGTTAGATTCCCGATAGAGTTGGTGACTCGAAAGAAACTAGAGATAAGAGGCTCTAAAGAATGAGCTCAATCTTTTGCTGGTTTGAATCAAAAGAAGATCTTATGGCAACCATCATGGCTACAAAGAAGGAGTCTCATTTATAGCTATGCTGATTTTCCTAATGTGCCTCTCATAGGTACGAAGGATTGCATTAAACTATAATCCAGTTTTGGCTCAGAGACAGTTTGGCTATCCGATCCGAGGAACACCCACACCTGCTGCTTTGACTACATTTGTGTGTTACTATAAGGATGGATTTGTCACTGAAACATTATGCCACATCCATAGTGCTTGGAAGAACAATAATGACAAATTGCAAATATGCCTCGTAGTGACAAAACCAATAGTTGCTTTGTGTGAGAGGATGTCGTGACGGCATATCACAAATGACACTTGACTTTATGAGAGAGGTGAAGTTTCGATGGAAGACGAGAAATGACAATTGCTCAGTGAGAGAGAGGGAGTTCCATCGGCAACAATGAATGAACCTCAAATTTAAACTATAAATTGAATTTCAAATGCTCCCTGTCATGCTGAACTACACTTATTGTCACATGTTTTTTTGTTCACCTCACCACCACGTGTGGTTGTCATCCAGGTGTCATGACACATGGTGGTGTCAACATATCAGTACTCTTATTAATTATCGAGTTCTGATATGTTGACATTACCACCTATCATTACACATAGATGACAACCATACGTGACAGTGAGGTGGAAAAGAAAAACACATGGCAATAAGTGTAGTCCAGCGTGGGAGGGACCATTTGAAATTCAATTTAGGGTTGAAACATCGAGGTTCGTTCACTGTCACCAGAACTTCCTCTCTCTCATAGAGAAAGTGTCCTTTCTCGTGTTCCACCGTGATTTCGTCTCTCTCACAAAGAAAGTGCCATTTCTGGTATGCCGTCACGACACCCTCTCTCATAGAGCAACTATTGTTTTTGTCATTATAACTTTGTCTCCCTCTAGAAGTGGGGTTTTAGTATAGGACTCCATCTCCGTCTGTAGGTGCATTTTTTCTGTACAAGTCTGTCTCTAGTTGTGAGTTGTGTCTATGTTTATGTGGTGTGGGTTGTCATTTGTGGTACAAATTTGGTTTGTGGGTTAATTTGTGGATTTGTGACATGTCTTTGTGTAGTGTTTTGGGAATTGTGTTGGAGCATATACAATTGTGTATGTCTTTAACTATGTTTGTGTTTTTCAACTGTGTTAGATTTTCAACTGTATTAAGTGTCTCTGTTGTAGTATGTGTTTACCCATGTTGCATTTTGTGATGACCTGTGTGATTTCATAGCAAGATATATATTGACCTTTTTTTACGCCCTTTCCCTTACTTGTTCATTGAAGTCTTGTCAGCATTGGACAACATGGGCTTTGTGGCAAACATGGTGAGCATAGTCTTATACTTTTATGGAGTGATGCACTTTGATCTGGCCAGCTCAACCAACACCCTCACAAACTTGTCACTGTCAGAGTTACATGGGGAACTATATGAAATCAGTGATAAAGATGCTACAGTAGAGAAGATTGCCCACACCAACCAAATGAGGTGACTCTCCCTACTCAATTTCATACTTAACAATAGGCATATATAGAATAAAGGTTAATTTCTTGCAAATGACAAGACTATTAAACTAAACAGGGTCTAGCAAATTGGCATGCTAGGATTCTTTTTCATACACCTCATAATTGGAATGGAAAATCGATCTTTTACTGTAATTGCGTTGAGAGCCCTGTAATCAACGCAAAACCTCCAAGATCGATCTTTGTTTCTTACTAGCAGGATTGGGGATGAGAAGGCATTATTACTCTTTTGTATAATTCCCTCAACCATCATCTCTTTTATCTGACGTTCAATCTCATGTTTATGAAAATATGGATATTTGTAGGGTTAAACATATTTGAACCTTCCAAGAGCGGAATATGATGATCAGTTTCTTGGATAGGAGGAAGCCCTCTCGGTTCCTCAATTTCTAGCACCTATGACGAAGGTGTAAGAGACTTTTCTGTTGAGGAAAGTCTGCAATTGAAAATATTCTGTTACACCATCAGTGAAAAATCATCCTCTTAATTTCATATATTGTGGCTTCTTGAGGGATTCTTCGATGTTTGCCCTTGAGTTCAACCAATTTCCCTTCTCTAATGAATTTTATGGTCAATTGTTCATAGTCAGTTAACACTAGCCCCAACGTCGTCAACCATTGCACTCCTAATATGACCTCGACTCCATTTAATGGTAATAGAAACATATCAACAAAGAATGTGTGAGAACCCAATTGTAATGGTACCTATTTGCAAACAGACGAACACGCGAGTTCCTCTCCGCCGACCAAGACACAAAAGTCGGAGCAACTTGAAGGCCCAAGAATTTGGCTATGCAAGCTTGGATGAAGTTGTGGTGATGTCGTTGTCCACTAGAATCGCTGCTGCGAAGTTATTGGTATGGCCCAAAGCCTTGAGAGTTGGAGGAATTATGTGGCCCATCAATGCGTGTAAGCTGATTTGGGCTGCAATTGTATCTGGGGGTTCTGGCGGGTCATTAGGAGGCGGGTCGTCTATACGAAGGAGGTTGTTCAAATCAATCTCATTCATTTCAGGGTCGCTTGATTCCATTATTAACAACATGAACTCACGTTTGCATTTGTGCCCTGATTGATACCACTCATCACAGTAATAACACAAATTCTTTTGACAGCGGCTTTGGATCTCGACTGGCGACAATCCTTTGACGGCAAGCGAATTAGGGTTCGATTTGGATTTCGGGAAATATGAGTTTAGAGTTTGAGTGTTGGGAGGAAGAGTAAATGTTCTGCGTTTAGCAGTGGAGGGAGAAGGACGAGTATACCGATTTGATATGGAAGCTGACATAGACTCCCAAGTAGACTAAGATATTAGGTGGTGAGAAGATGACGAGGCAGTTCTTACATACCGGGACTGCTGGTAGACATTTGTTATTGGATGTTTGAACTTACCCTAATCCTTTCTCTTAGATTCATTGACAAACTAAGGCTTGGGTATAGATTAGTCCTTTCTCTTAGATTCGCTGATAATCTAAGTCATGGGTATTAGATTAGTCCTTTCTCTTAGATTTGTTGAATCTAAGTCTTGGGTATTCAATTAGATTTTAGTCTCTGGTAGGGGCATACTTAATAGGTCTTTCGGAAGACAATAGGTCCATGTGTGGCCGATATGTATGATGTGATCCATGTGTGGCCGATGTGTGACGTGGTCTATGTGTGGCCGATGTGTGATGTGGTCTATGTGTGGCCATTGGATGTGATGTAGTCCATTTATGTATGATGTTTGATATGAATACTTGAAATGAAAATGTATTTAGTATTGAAACTTTATATGTTAGTCTTTTAAGAAATTCTTAGGAATAACTAATATGGTTTGCTCTTTTTGCCTGTATTGAGTATGTTATAAAATTTTATTTTCACTAGTTTACCCTTGCTTTTCATGTTGTTTTGTAAAATGCAATGATTGTACTATGTACATGAGCAGATACAAATGCAAGTATGTGAAATATTATAAACTTTATTTTAAAATTTGTTTCTTTTTCTTGAATTCACTATATATATATTTTTGGGATGTTATATGTATAATCTCTAATATAAAAAATCTACATAAAATAAAAATTATTGAAGTTCAAGGAATCCCCTAAAACCTACTAGGACTATTATGACTAGATAAAGAGACAATAGTATAGTTGTTTTTATCTTATAATATATATTTTTTACTGTGTTCTCCTTAATCCTTATAACTGAGAATATGCCTGTATATTTGCCAATTTTGATAGGTGAGATCAGAATAAGACACAAAACAGTGTTAAGTACAGTGCGTGTTGAAATGTAATCTACTTGGGTTCCCTATATTACATTAAGGACTACTAGTTTAATAAAAAAAAAGTAACCATTTTAATTAATATATAAGATAAAGTATTTGCGTTAATTATTTAATTTACAATGTGTTGACTGTTCTATAACTTAAATCATATATATAAAAAAATATACAAAAAGTACATGTTATATGGTAAAACATACTTTTCTTCATTAAAAAAAACATAGATGAATACATTCAAACATTATTTACAAAATGCATTCTAGATATTTGAGTTTTCTTAATAAAAATCTAAACCACATAACTACGCAAGTTCAGACTGGATACACCTGCAAGCTCACCAACTCTGCCCAGCATGCAAAATGATGTGCTCTTAAATCAAAGATATTTAAGTAAAATTAATGTCAAAATTTGTATTCTAACATGAACATATATAATAGGGATTCACTTCATTAAGTATTAATTGTATTGTGTTATTAGTCAATTAAAATATATTCATGGGGCAATTTAAAAGAATATTATATTATTGTTTCAAGTTGTATTATCTTGGAACCTATTCTAATTATGACTATGGTAGAAATGAATATATTGTTATATATATATATATATATATATATATATAAAATAAATGTCATCATTAACTAAATTTATGTAATAATATTTTAT
>Ga0209489_108295_pt1 | contig 14378 bp, 8 predicted proteins | sample SiratrowhiteBW_FD_187527 | JGI IMG/M metagenome (GOLD analysis project Ga0209489, IMG submission 187527) | Root nodule microbial communities of legume samples collected from California, USA - Siratro white BW (SPAdes) (version 2) | ecosystem: Host-associated > Plants > Roots > Nodule | place: USA... | reverse complement strand
TTTGAGATGTCCATGATGGGTGAACTTAACTACTTTCTTGGACTGTAGATCAAGCAACTAAATCATGGGACATTCCTTAGTCAAACCAAGTATTGCAAAGAGTTATTGAAGAAGTTTGACATGGAAAGCTGCAAAGAGATTTCAACACCTATGGCCACTAATTGTTACTTGGATTCGGATGAAAAAGGAACCAGTGTGGACCAAACCAAGTACAGGGGATTAATAGGATCACTGTTGTATCTTATTGCCAACAGGCCAGACATAATGTTTAGTGTTTGTCTCTGTGTCAGATTTCAATCCAATTCGAAGGAATCACATTTCACTACAGCAAAGAGAATTCTGAAATACCTACAGGGAACTACAACTGTTGGACTACGGTATCCAAGTGAGGTATCTCTGGATTTAGTAGGCTATTCTGATTCTGATTTTGCAGGTTGCAAAATTGACAGGAACAACACCAGTGGAACATGCCATCTGTTAGGATCAAGCTTGATATCCTGGCATAGTAAGAAACAAGCATGTGTTGCATTGTCCACTGCTGAAGCTGAATACATTTCAGCTGGTAGCTGCTGTGCACAAAGCCTATGGATTAAACAATAGTTAAGTGATTTCAGACTTAACTTGTCTAAAATTCCATTATTATGTGACAACACCAGTGCCATTAATCTTCCAAAGAATCCAGTTCAACACTCAAGGACTAAGCATATTCAAATTCTCCATCATTTCATTAGAGACCATGTCAATAATGGTGATTGTGAAATTCAATTTGTTAGTACTGAAAATGAGCTCTTACTGGATTAGTTTTTTATTTCATTTACTGTTTTAAGCTTTCATTTACTGTATCAGGTTCACATTATTACTCACTGTTTTAGATCAGTTTTTAAAATCTGATTAAGTGTTAATTTTGTATGCATGTGGAACTTTGTTGGAGTTATAATGCAACCAAAGTGTGTAACTGAAAGCATTCGAGTATAACCATGCACAGTGGAACCCAGCGAGTTGAAGAGCTGAATAAGACAAAACAAGTTGACACTCATGTTTAGCATGTGAAGAGAGAGACAGCCTGAGATGCCATATGGCACTGCATCAGTGGAGAGTCAACTAGTCAAAAAGCTGGTTTTGAAGATTTTCTGCAACTAAGTATAACCTGCTCTGAATTGATTGCTTGTAGAATCTCAACAAACTGCAAAAGCTGTTTTACATTTTTGAATTGTCAATCAATGTGTTGTTTTCCATATAAATGTATTGCATTAAGTAGAGGGTTGAGCATGAATTCACTCGCACATTACTTCACTGCCTTATTCGTTCTGTGTGTAAAGTTCAGTTTTCCTGCAACCCACTCTTCCACCGAAAATGGCTTCTCCCTCTAACCCACGAAAAAGAACCAAAATGGCTATGGTTAAACATGCTGGGTCAGACAGTGACAACAATGAACCAGATTATCTGGACAGATGGTTTGTTGGAAACCAGGAAAGTATAGTAGAGTACTACAAAATGTACAGTAGGAAGATCATTGTTACTCCGAAAATGCTAAGTCTTGAGTGGCTAAAGGAGGAGAAACTTGATGAAGTTCGTGGCATGCTCAAGTTTCAAAAGCTGGACATATTCTTGAAGCTGACTGGGAATACTTACCCAGATTTGGTTAAGGTGTTCTTGACCAACATGTGGCATGATGAGGAGAATCTGTACTCACAGGTGAAGGGCATTGACATAGCAGTCAATGAGGAAGTTTGGTTGACTGTCACTGGACTGAGGAATGATGGAGCTACTGTTAGCAGAGGAAACACATCAGAACTAGGGAACTTTAACAAAGTTCAGTTCTACAAATCATGCTTGAGGAATCAAGAATCTGCCTCAAGGACGTTCAACGTAGGAGGACTTCCTGCTATACCAAGATTACTAGCTTATATTGTGATCTGGGTGCTGACCCCCCGTGGCTTGAATCATGCAACATTGACTGAGGAGGATCTTATACTCGTGTACTGCCTCATGAATAAGATCAAAGTCAACTGGGTCAATATGATTCGTGAACATTTGTTCAAAGTTGGGAAGAAACTGGAATATCGCATTCCATATGTGATACTGCTATCGCAGTTTATTGAATACTTTGATATAGATGTGGAAACTGAAGTTGTTGAAGAAATCAAGGTGCTGAACCAGATTACTACTGCAAATCTCACCAAGATCGGACTGAAGAAGATGAAGAATAGGAAATGGATTTGCAAAGCTGATGAAGAATCAGTTGATGATGAAGAAGAAGAAGAGAAATCAAGTGATGATGATGATGAGGATGACGAAGATGAGGATCAAGCTGAACCAGAACCAGAAACACCTGCTGCTCCTAGTCAAGACTCCTTCTCCAGACCTGAACAACTCATGATGACACAGTTCAATCAATTGGAAAACCAGAACCGTAGCATCATCAGTACTGTGAAACGCACTTCCAGTTTATTGAAACACAGTTGAAGACATCTAGTCCAAGATAGGGACTTTGTTCTTTCCACCAGACGAATAAGGCATTTGCATTTGCATATCTAGTGGTGGTTTCTCGTCCATTTCATGAATCCAATGGGGGAGAATTAGGTGTGTTTGCTTAGGGAGTGTTGTGATTGTTTTCTAGGAGTCTAGGTTTATGTTCAGTCTACTGCTTACTTGCTTTCTATGATATTTTCTGCTGCTGATGTTTCATGTTTTATGTTACTGTTACTACTCTGATTTGCTGGCTTATCCAGCCCAGTCCAAATGTCAGTCTGTTATGCCTGTATCAGTTTGGTGCACGATATGTACTTATGAATGGTTATCATGTACTCGTGCTTAATATCAATGAAAGTTGTTATCCTTTGTGTTATTGTTTTTCTTCACTATGTTCTGTGAAGTATTTTTAATAGGATATCGAATTATGGGGGAGCTTTGTGAAAACCAGTAGACTGATTGAAAGAAGAACAAGCATGCATTTCGACTCAACACACCATTGTTTGTCTTCATCAAATTGGGGGAGATTGTTAGCACCAGTGGGCTGCTATGATGATTTGATGAAGCCAACCAAGTGAAGAAGTTCAAGACCTTATGAGCATATGTGGAATGCATGAAGATTTCATAAAGGTTGAAGACTTGGTCTAGAACTTAGGAGTGTGTGTTGTGGGGTAAGTTTGAGGTCTAACCAGTGATGCATGCAATCTCAATCAATGATAAGCTCCACAAGTATTTTCTGAATTAACAAAAGTTTTGAAAAATCATTAAAATCAAAACTTGCATTTTGAACAACTGTTTTAACTAACTGGAGAAAAACAGTTGACTATTTGGAAAATCAATCGACTGAATTATTAAATGACAGTTATGTTTAAATAGCTGGCGCGAAAGTTTGGAAGTGAACGAAAATCATTTTTACACATTTTCTGAGCACGAAAATTTGAGATTTCAAAGAGAGCAAATGCACCCGTGAGTCTTGTGATCAAAGATCAATAGAAGTTTTTCATCAAGAACTGTTTTCTTGAACTGCTGCTGGAGCTATCATTTAATTGAGACATTTCTCCGCTGATTTGATCATCAAGACTAAGCCTTCTATACCCTTTCTTATTACTTTTATCATTCTTTGTATAGAAGTGTTTGTATTGCAGCAACTGTGTTGATCCTTCCTCTGTATTGACATTTCTACTGCGTTCTTGAATTGCCTGGGTTGGTAATTCTGTTCTGTACAGTGGGCTCTGTACAGGGTGCGACTTGTTGTGGGTTTCAGCAAGGGTCTTCGTGAAACACACAGTGGGTTTCTGTGTGGTTTCCTATTCTGCTGTGGGATCAGCAGTGGTCTACTGCGAGTTGTAGTGAGACGTTTCTGAGTTATACAGTGGTCTCTGTATAACGTTACTTGTTGTGGGTTTCAGCAAGGGAGTTCTTGAAGCACATAGTGGATTTTGTGGTGTTTCTTGGTCTGCTGTAGGTTCAGCAGGGGTTGGCTGCAGAGTGCAGTGTCGTCTTGCTGTAGGCAAGTGTTGTAAACTGGATCAGGTTGATCAGTTTAGTGAAATCCTTACTGTGTGTGAGGGACTGGACGTAGCCCGGTTGTTGGGTGAACCAGTATAAAAATCCACTGTGTCCTGATTTTCTCTTGCTCTCTCTCTTTCGTGTTCTTGCTGATTTTCTTGAATTTTTCATAATTAAGTGAATCTTGCTAATTGAATAACTTCATCAGTTTCTAAAAGCATTTTCAGTAACAACTTAAAATCATTTATTCCATTTTAACTCAGTCTAATCCAAACTGCTTTGAATCTGTTAATAACCAGTATATTACCTGTAAATTTGCAGTTTTACAATTTGCTGGGTTTACTGTTTACTAGTTTATTTTTCCAAAAAACCAAATCTCTAACTGTTGTTGGATAAAAACTGTTTTTCATACATTTAACAAAGTTTATAGTGTTTAACAAAACGGTTTTTAACCAGTCAAGCTTGATAAACTTGAAGTTGATCAGTTCTTTCTGTGTGGTTAAATTCTATTCTATTTTTATGCAGTAAACTAAATCGCTTCCGTACTTACATTTAAATTTTGATAAAATTGTTTGATTTGCTGCATTGTACTGTAACTGAATTATATTTTTTTACTGTTTCATTCTACTGCTTTTACAGTAAAGTCAATAAAGATCCAATTTATTAAACGAATTTGAATTTTATTAAAAAGTCAACTAATTTTTTGAAAAATATTTTAAAATTCAATTCACCCCTCTTATATTTCAGCCAAAACAGTTTCTTTCAATTTCTATTATTGTCCTAAATTTTAGTCAATAATACACTATTTCAACCAAAACAATTTCTTTCAGTTTCTATTATTGTCCTAAATTTTAGTCAATAATACACTATGTGACGAATTATAATATTGTAATTGTAAAATGAAACCAATTAATAATCATCTAACAAGTTCTTATTTGGAAAACAATATTTTGGTTCAAAATGCAAAAGAAACTTTGCCTTTTAGCCTCATTTGGTGTTATGCCAAATGAAACGTCAGCAACAAATAACAGATTGTTTATCAGTTCATAAATTAAGAAAGTAAATGGTGATAAAAACGAGGAGGAAGGACATAAGAAGAAATTTGGTATTACACCTACTTCAATTGTTATTACAACTACTAAATCTTCGTACAATTAGTACATACAACGGCTGCTTTCAACATTATACGAGATTACATACTCCCTTTATAGGAAAACTGTCCTAGAGCATAAGCATAGAAAAGTACTCCTCAAACTCTTGATCAATTGTTGGCGGTGTTGAGTTTGATTGAGCTTCTGCATTGAAAACATTTGTATTCGTTATAACCAGCAATAACTAAACAAAACTTCTTTATCAAATGCAGTTAGTCTTGAAACTAATTTAACAAGTGCTAGCAGGGTAAAATAATCTTGGTGTGCATTAACTGTCTAGAACAGGCATAATACCTTGATTTACATTCCATCTTCCAGATGAAAGTACATACACATTAGGATCCACCCCACTAGAAAAGAGAAAATCTTCAAACTCCTTATCTACTGGGCACTCATTGCTTTCTTTGGCGTATTCTGAGCATTCATGACCTGAAAAGCCTCCTATCCCCAGAAGATGTTCCTCATCATTGTTCAAAGCTTGCACATCGGTATCAGCATAATGTGGAATGCATTCACTGTCAACAAATGCTTCCTCTTCGATATAGTTCACCATATTTACTGTTTATACATCCAAAGAGCTGGAGTTACCCTAAGCATTATGAGCATCATCTTATCTTAGACTTGATTTTGTACCCTTTACTCTTACACAACCTTTTTATGGTAAAAAAAAATGAGTAAAGGGGAGGGATAACTCTCTCACCCTTTTCAACATAATGGTGTAAAAGGGAAGTGTAGAGAACAAAGTCCAAGAGTAACATTTGTGTAACTAGCATTATAGTCAATCCCAATCAACCAAAGAAATGGAAGGCCTACCACATAAGTATGAATTTTCGCAATCTGTCTCGTGTGTGGCTTCTTTATTTACAGACACAGCAGTGTCACAGTCTTCCATAAAACTATTGCTGTCTTTGGCAGATTCAGGTTCGGACCTTTCACCTGTGTGATTGTGAATGCCCTCTGAAACAGGATTTTGATCAAACATTGAAGCATGTCCAGGGGAGTAACTTCCAACCCAGCATTTATGTTTTGGTCTAAGCAAATCCAACTGATCACTCTGTAATTTTCTTTTCTTTTTCCATTCCACAATGTTAAAATCGTCAATTCCATTCACCTGGTATCTGACAAGAGTAATAGAAAAATGTCAGAATAAAAGAAGAAGGAAGAAGGACAAAATAAGGACTGCCAGAAGAACCTTCATTTCTACAAAAAGAAAAGGACATCATTAAAACAAGAAACAGAGGACAATTATTCAACTAATGTCTACGAATAATGAGTGAAATGGCAAAAGGGTATGTATGTAAACCAGTAAAAACCCATTAGTTTATTGATTTCTTATGAAACTTTTGATTTGAAAAGGCACAATAGTACCTACAAGTTGGAAGGTATATATTGTATTCAATGTCTTGATGATCGAGATCATAATCCCATATTAGATCCTATAGTTATGTCTTCTTGATCATGTAAGACATATTCCTATATTAGATCATAATAATCAATTCATGTCTGACAAACAAAGGTTAAATTCAGTCTGTTATCTATTTTGTGCAAAAAGGGAAAAGCTTAATGATTAACACTTTAAAAAACAAATGACACAGCACAACCCAAATTACATAATATGTAAGGCAGGAAACAATCAGTTCCTTCTATCTAATGGGTTGACAAAGAAAATCACTTCTATCAAAGTACTTTTTGCACGCACAAATGGTGTTTCCAAAAATATACTTCCAGACATATCGGATGAGATATCATATACCTATTTCACTAAGTGTAAAGGACTTTTGTAATTATAACATTCTTCTTAATTTTACTGATGATCAGGCATTTTCAGTGGTGCAAATATAGCTGCAAACACATTACAATGCCCTGTCCACATTTTCAACATGGTTATACTGTACACATGGAGGAGTTCTTGAATAAAACAATAATATTTTGCAACCATTCCTGTAATACGGTGTTAAAATATAAACAATTAAAAAATGGCAATTCAAAGGCAAAGATTTTTACAAAAAAATATGCAGACAGGACAACTAAGATCTGAGGAAACCATTTGTAGAGACTCCACTGCATGTTATTATACATCAACAAACAAATTAAAACTTTCCAAAATAGCTGTTATTGTATTGCTAGCGAAACATTCTCACCTTACAAATAACCAGCAGTGTAAAAGGCATATTTTCCTCAAACGTCTAATCATTTATGGAATTTAAATGTATGGTTGAGGATTGACATTTTGAAGGTTCTCATAATAGGAAACAAACACCAAAAGACACTGCCCAAAGAAGTAAATCCCATATATTATGTACCAAATTGCAAACCAGAAAGTTACATCTGCAATCATAATTCTATCTACTGATTACAGCACATTCTGCACAAACAAACACATAGCTACACGTCTAAAGCTTAACTCTTCAAAGTAAATTTTCATGTTTTGACTGTTTCTAGTACAACCCTTTAACAAAGGCTACAAATTAAAAGAAATGCTATTTTTGTATAATTTATAAAAATAGACTATGAAACTAGAAATGTTTTATCAAATCACTGATCTTAATACCAAGATTACATTGGTCCGAGCCGAAGTACAGTTCAAAGTTTAGCCAATAAAAACGCTGTTAAGAGGAGAGACTCAACTTGAGTCAACTAAAAGTGACTAATTAGATAGCTATTTAAGCCTCTAAAACATGCTAACAAGAAAATATCACTCGCCTTGTCCAGTTTAATTAAACAATCTTATTTTTGGCTTGAAGGAAATAAACTATGGTGTGTAATTGTGATTTTGCTTTTTAATTTTCAAAAATCACTTATTAAATAAATTTCATAAAAACAAATATTTAAGAGTAAGAATGAAGAAAGAGATGGAAAATGTAAAAAAGAACAAAATAATAAAAAATTAAAACATTCTTAAAACATACTTGTATCAAATAAGCTTCTTAAAGCAAAAAAATAAAAAGTACGAAAAAATAACCCTATATCTCCCTCTAGCAGCAGAATTTTCATTATTCAGCAACTGGCATAAGCATCAAGGTTTTCATTAGTATACCATACTGGATGAGCACAACAGTATCATCAAATATACAATAAAGAATGGGTCATTCAACCCTTCTTACAAAAAAATAACCTAGAACACAAAATGCAGGAAAGGGAGGAACAAACAGTGATCAAACATTGCAGAAACAAGAAGAGAGAAAAAATATTGAAGACCCAGATAGAGAGTGAAACCTGTTAACTTGAGAAGGGTTGTCCTTGATTTCCTCCATCTGGATCTAGAAAACCAAAAACTGAAACAGAACACAGAATATTAAAGACAAGTTTCAGAGGCAGTGCCTGAGAGAAAGAACCTCTGAAAGTTGCAAACTTTAAAGATGTCATGCTTAGTATATCCGAGAATATAACACCCACACTTCCACTGTCTCCTTCTTGTTTGTCCGTCATTGCCCACACACTCCATGGCGCGTGCATTCCACCAAGGAAGTAACCATGTCAAAATCACTTTATGTTGGGCATAGGGTAATAATAATAATAAAATAAGTGTTTTTTCTTCTTCTGAATGATTAATGAAATAAGTGTAGAGACAACACTAACCTATTTTCTTAACACATTTTTATTAATCAAAATCTATTATAAACTATAAAATTACAACGATTTGTTAACTAAATTATGAGATTCACTAAATTTTATTATTTTTAACAATCAATTAAATAAGTGTATTCTCTAGTAGAAACATGCTTATTAACCTATTTTTATTTATTAAAATTTATAGTAAACTAAGAAACTGTAAAAATTATTAAATAAACTATGAGATTCAATAAATTTTATTATTTTTAATAAATTTTAATTAATACAAATAATTTATTACACTTCTAATATTTTTTTATTCTTTAATTCATTTATTCTAACACAACCATATTTTCTTATAAATATATGTTTTTAAATACAGTTCTGATTTGATACAGTTAAGTATTCAATGCGAGTATTTATTAATAAAAAAATAATTTTAATTCACCAGATTATAAAAAAATTATTATTTGTAGCTAGATTCTAACCCTAGTGATATACATGAAACAAATCTCCCCACAAACTCAACTAAGCTTATCTCTAACATATATTTATTATTAATTAAGTTTTAAGTTATCCACTCGCTAAGTAAGATATTAGAAGAATATTTTTTTAATTTTTTTAATAAAGTTTAATTAACAATAAAATTATATTTAAAAATGTTAAAAATGAAATCGTAATCAGAATTAAAAATTTGACTTTGCGCAAGTTTTAATTAATGAAAAATGTACCTAAGAAATTTAGTTATATTTAAGAGTACCTACCAGAGAGATGTATTAGTAACAGTTTTCAACTTGTGAAGATGATGCCAAGAAGAATCACAGGTTCACCCTCTATGCCTTCTGACTTATCTGCAACATGTGAACATAGGAAATAATTTGATTCGCTTGTAACACTTTTAGGAACAAATTGAACTGTTCCTGTACCATCATTTTATTTAAATACCCATATCACAATAATTACCAATTAATTCACATCCTAACTTGATTTGTCATGTCTGGTCCAAAATTGTTCTTTGATTAACATCATACAAATTCTTTTTCTAAATTCCCAAAATAGATATATAATTAGGCATGTAATGAATATATTTATTTCCTAAGTAGAGATCTCTATTAACTTGCATGAGATAAGAGAGTATAAAGGAACTCTGATCCTTTCAGAATACCATTGTTGGCAAAAGTATTACAAATCAAAATTGATAATTGAATACTAGAATCTACATACAACTCTCTTCATTCAATTCTCTAACTAGATTTACCACATACACAACAATCTAAATGCCCCAAAACAGTCTTTTTTGGGTACAAAAGAAAGTAATTCCAGAAAGAAAAAGACTTGGACAAAATTGAAATCAAAAGCCAGGATCAAAGACTTCAAAATCTAACCCCAAAAAACAGACAAAGAAAAAGTAAAACAATAAGGTGTCTATCTTCTCAACACCTAGGGAGATCAGAGGGTGGAGGTGGCAACTTCTGGTTGCGCCGCTTTCCATCTTGAACTATCCATGCCATTTTCAAGCCCCAACTGGTATGCACTTCAAGGTGGCAATGCATGAACCAAACACCTGTTCAGCAGATAATGTTACAAAAACTAACAATGAAATGAAATTGCACCGAAAATCCTGAATATGGTTCTTTGAAGATAGACTTCATGTTAAACTGGTACTCCTTTCTCATTGATTCATTAATATTTTCTCATTGATTCATTAATATTATATAGTAGTCTTTCAATGCTAGCAGTGATTTTTAAAGTTCCATCAAAGCAATCTTCTAGTAAAAGAAGTTGGTGGAAGAACTATAGCATTAAACTCTTCTAATGTTGTCCATTAATAGATGCCTAATATGACATTAAATATACATTTCTAAGTAAAGAAAGTTGATAAATGAGTTTAATTGACCCTATCAATCAATTAGATAAATATTAATCAATCAGAGACCATTTATGTTATCGGATTAGAGTGTATTAATTTAGTTAATTCTTGTGTAATTGTATAGTACCCACCTGGATTGTCTGCAAGAAAGCGCAAAGCAACCCACCCTCCAGATGGCACACCAGCAGTGTTCCTCTCAGCAGGGTCAGCAAGGTTGAACTTTTTGGGGTCCTTTTTGGGGTCAAAGTTTCCATTGCCTTGACCCACAATGAAGAAGTTAAAGCCATGAAGGTGAAGAGGGTGACTCTCAGCTCCAATAATGCTTGTATCCTGAAGGACCAACTCCACACTGGTGTTGAATGGCAACACCACTACCTTAGTCCCACTACTCACCATGATGTTGCTTGGTGGAGTTCCAGTGTAGTTGAATTTGAAAGGAGGGTTAGCAGGAAAATCAGTTGTGTACACTCCCTTGGATTGGTTAAAAAAATGTGATTGGAGTAAGGCAATCTTTGGCATCACAAAGGTTACATTGTTAACTGCAGCAGCTACCCTTGTGTTGTTAGGCCCTTGGCATTGTTGGTTTTTTGAGCATTGGCCGATTCCTAAGCCAACAGTGAAGAAGAAGCGCTTGTCAACAGTTTTTGGAACCTTTGCTGGGAATCTTGCATTGGCCAAGCTGCGCACCTTGTTGTGGAAGTTCATTGCAAAGACAGTGTCATTGAATTTAGGGAACACTGGTCTAAGAAGAGGAAGCTTCTTGGTGTTTGACTTGTTGCTTGAAAGTGAAGGTTTCTTGTACTCAAGAAACCCTGTTGCTGTTGTGTTGTCAAAAACAGCTGGACCTGTTGCATAGGGCCTTGCAGATATGGCAAATGTGGCATTTGGAGCCTTGGATTTTGCCCTGAGAAGGACGTTGACCGTTTGACCAGGTGTGATCAGAACAATCTTTGTGCTGAAGGGCTTTATATACACAGCATCAGCTTCCACAACAGTGAGGGTGTGGTTGGCTATGCTGAAGAACATCTCATCATTAAGTGCAGCATTGATCAGACGAAGCAGATATGTTTTCCCAGGCTTCACCTTGAGCTTGAAAGTATCTGAAGAAATAGACAATTGAACTTAATGAAATGAAAACTATCAATAATCATATATGATTAAGAATTGACAATGTTTGTATTTTTCTTTCATCTTTTGACTATAATTTCTATGCTAAACAATCTTGAATCCCTATCTCTATTACAAATTTTATGATAACTATTGTAAAAGTCAAAAAGCTTACAATATAACAGTTGGATATTGAATGAAAATTTAAACTCTTTATATTATTAATGCATAGACTATTTACTTATTTACTTTTCCTTACTATGTTCTTACCTTTGGCTGGGCAGTTGGAGACAGGACCTGGAAGACCATTGATGGTGTGAGCATCTGAGACATTTGGTGCCAATCCTGTTTGCATTGCTTGATTTATAATTGCTTCTGTGTCTGCTTTCCACCATTCTCCTGCCATTTTATACAGGTTTGCGTATCAGAAAAAACGTCAACTTTCTAACATGTAAGCTCATAGTGACTCTAAATTCTCTGATGTAGTTTTTTTTAGGATTTCAACTTACCCAATATGATGGGAACTTCCCTGAAGGGTTGAGTGAAAGGGTAAGGAACATGTCTTTTGGGAAGAATGACAATGGGACCATAAAGGGTTGTTCTAAGCCATGAGATATGTGCATGCCACCACAATGTACCTCTTTGGCCAATGATTGTAAAATTGTACACATAACTCTGGCCTGTCTGAATTGGACACTGTGTGACGTAGGCAGGTCCATCTGCCCAGCCACTTCTCAGTTGGCGAACTCCATGCCTGAAAAATCAATCAAATGTTGAGAAAATGCCAACAATCACAACAAATTGGTTCATCGGGTGTAGTTATATAACAATACCAATGAAGGGAAACATTGTACTGAACATGGTTAACCACTTTAATCACAACTCTATCCCCTTCTCTTGCTATGATTCTAGGACCAGGAAATCGTCCATTGACAGTTACAATGCTCTTTGTTTGGCATAGCCTTGTGAAGTTTTGCATTTTGATCTGAGCAAAAGGCAAAGGATAAGTGTTAAATTCAGTAAAAAAAGTTGAATTGAAAGCATCTCGTTGTATCAAAAACATGCATTGCACATACGTTAAACTTGTAGTGCCTAGTGACTCTTGCATGCTTTCCATGAGTGAGCTCTGGCAGTATCATGAGAGCAAATAACATAAGAAACATTGCCTTCATGAAGCCTATCTTGTTGAGATAAGCACAACACATTTCTTCTTTTCTCTTTGTGAATCTTGTTTTGAAACTATTCAAGTAGACAATAGAGTTTGATGCTTGTTCTTTGGATGAAGAGAACAAGAAAACGAGGTAGCTTATATAGTAGACATGGAATTAGTACGATTATATAATTAGGTAGTTGAAAATGAGACATTACAGACTTGGAATGGCTTCAGCAACAATGTTCCAAACTTGAACCATGCCACTTGCTAGCTGTTGGTAATGGTTAAGAATATAGAGTACTTTACAAGCCAGATTATATTATTATGGATCTTCCTCTAACGGTCTATAACTTCATTTTCTAAAATGACCCTTGTAAGACATGCAATGATTCCAGATCAAATTGCCCCAACCCAATAGATTTTGTTATCATTTAATGGCAATGGTACATGCCATCATAACTCAAAGATTGGACACTAACTTATCCAATTAAACATTTTTTTCACATATCACCAATTGAAACTTGGTTCATCACATTTTAAGGGAGCTATAGTTCCTTACATTTAACTCTTTGGTAAGCTACATAAATTCCTTTATTGAGAAATTATTACATAATATTTTATATCACCTCATAATCCAAACTGCTTTTAATTTATAGAAAAATTAATGAAAGTTGGAGTAATAATTATGTGAAGATTGTTATGATAGAATATTGCAACCATGTAATAATTAGGTTATGTTTTCTCCCAATTTCTATTTGTGCACTTTGAGTGAGAAATAAAATGTGGAGAAATGAAAGGGATTGAGCATCACAAATTGGGTTTGATGGACTTGGTTGACAGGTAAACTTCAGCCTCCTACCGTTAAGACTTGCTAAGAAAGGAATGGAAGAAAGGGAAAGTTGCATGTTTACATCACATTGTTTAGTTAGCTTTGTTGGTTCTCAATTTTATGCTATGCTAACTCTCTAACAGCTTTTGATGTTACTGCCAATGCCACTTTATAGTTGTTGTTCACATTCCCACTTGGATATTTTCTAGGATTACTTTTATTGTTAAATTGTTGTCGGCTCAACTTTAGTTCATATCTTGTTCTTTGATTAAATAATGAGATGCAAATGTTTGTTTATCAAAATTCTGCTACACGTTTACTAGGGGTTCTTTGTTGCTGAAAAACATTTGTGTAACGTAATTTTATAGAAGTATGATCAAATAATGTATTTGTAAAGTGTAAATTTTATTTTAAAAATTGATTTTATAAAATTAAGTTATATATAAAATCCACTTTTTTTATGCTACATAGTTTATATAAAATTGTAAGCGAGATCTGAAGATTTTTTTTTTTTTTGTGATGATATGTATGGTCCTTCTTCGCAGAATATTCATTCCATTCTCGTGATTCTGATGTTATGTCTTCGTGACTAAATTGAATAGCTTTGCTTTTAAACAACCAAAAGAGAAAATAACTATAGATCTCTGACATTATTTGTATCATGCTTGTAAAAATATTTGTGGATTATTCATATTTAATATATATATATATATATATATATATATATATATATAT
>Ga0209489_108294_pt1 | contig 14379 bp, 5 predicted proteins | sample SiratrowhiteBW_FD_187527 | JGI IMG/M metagenome (GOLD analysis project Ga0209489, IMG submission 187527) | Root nodule microbial communities of legume samples collected from California, USA - Siratro white BW (SPAdes) (version 2) | ecosystem: Host-associated > Plants > Roots > Nodule | place: USA... | reverse complement strand
TTTTACATGAAAACCTCATAAAAGACTCACCTTTAGCAACTGTTGATGGAAAACGCAAGAAAATCTACCACTGAGAAGACGAGAGCAGATACGAAGCCAACTGAAACACTTGAGCAGAGAGACGTCACGAGTGCAGAGAGAGCGAGAGCAGAGCCGAGTGCAGAGCGAGTGAGAGTGGGCAAAGAGAGTGATAGAGATCGAGAGCGGGTGATAGCCTGAGAGGGAGAGAGAACGACACTGAGAGTGAAAGAGTGAGAGGTGCGGGATTTCAAAAATTAGGGCATACCTTCAGAACTTGACTTCCACTTTTGCCCCTTCAGTTTTACACTTCCACATTTGCCTCTGCCACGTAAGATGCTTTGACAAAATTACCCCGGTATCAAGTGGGGGTAATGAGAAAACGGTGTCAACAAAACTTTATTCTTAGAAAAATTTGACAAGATCACAAAAATTAGAAAAGTGAGGCAAAGTGATGTGATGCCTCAAAGTACAAAGCATTTGGTTGCTAGATCACAAAATGAGAAAAGCAAGGCAAGTCATGTGATGGATCAAAGTATAAAGGGCTTGCTTGACAAGATCACAACATATATGGGTAAAATGGGGTAAGACATATGGTGAATTGAAGAGTGAGGAGTTCATGCTTTGGCTTGTTCTAGGGGCGTTAGCATAAAGTTGGGAACACCTATCTAATGTTTAAAGAGATGCACATGGAGATGGGTGAATCGTGATTCATGAAATACAATATTATAATCATTCCATCATGTATGATAATGTCCTCTAAACATCTTTAAAATATAGCAATAACAAGAGGATATGCTATTTGATTTCAATTATTTTAATTTTAATTGAGAATTATGTGTTAGTTTGTTTTGTCAAATTGCAACATTTATATTTATTTTATTTCATAAATGAATTTAATTAACTATCTTACGAATATGGCGTGTTGGCTTCGTATTTATACAAGAATTATTTACGGTTCTAAATACACACTCCCTCATGTGTCGTGTGTAGAATGTATTAGGTCAGATTCACATGCACATTGTCTAGGGACTTTTACGACATCTTATAAAGTTTTTCTTCTTTTCATAAACCGACCAATCAGTCAGTGATTGGTTTCAGCACTTTCTCTTTAGGAATAATTTTATAGCAATGATCCTTATTTTTTTTTTTTGTTTTTATTTTACTATTTCACAAATTATTACTCTCCCTCGTTCTTAAGCAATATTTTTCTATAAAAGTAACAAAACACGAATAAAGCGAGATAATATTAAATATTACATTCGGAGTGATAATATGATATTTTTAAGTATAAAAAAGTTTGTGTCATTTTATTAAAAATTTAAAGAAACGATTATTAATTACTAAAAACATAATTAAGATAAATCTCTATTTGAAAATTATAAAATAATTTTTATTTAACACATGGATGCTAATTTTTAAACTAAAGAAAAAGTAAGTACCTTTTAACTTAAATAAGTAATAAGTAGACTTATTGCTAATGAAAAATTACATACTAAGATACCAAAATTACAATATCGATTACAGATTATTTATTGGTCTAGAATATATATATATATATATATATATATATATATATAGTATGTGTGGAGTTTTCAAAATAAAATTTGAGTAGGTGCTTCCTTTTTTTAGTAGGGCAACAAAATGGACCCCATACTTTAATTAGTTGCGAGGAGTGGGTAAATTTTGTTCTATATAAGAAGGACATCTGGAAATACTCTTCATCATCTCCATCTTTGTTCCTTTCTTCCTTCTATTATTACTTGCTTCTTTCTTCATCATCATGACACTTGCTGGTAAATTCAGCGTTGAAGTTGGGGTTCATGCAACTGCTGAAAAGTGGTACAACCTCATCACAACCCAACTCCATCAGTTTCAACACCTTGCTGAGAAAGTTCATGGAACCAAGCTGCATCGTGGTCATGACTGGCACCACAGTGAGTCCATTAAACACTGGACTTATGTCATAGGTAATTACACTTAATTCTGTCAATATGCAACCCAAAGCTAGACTTTTCTTTTAACCTAAGTTTGAATATGTTTTGCCTCTCTACAGTTCTCTCAGTTTTACATATTGATTTTGATGTATGATAATTTTGATGTAAAAAGTAGAAACTAAATTCTATCTGTTTGTAATCGTAAAAGTTAAGAAACAACAAACTCAATAGTATTAATTTCCTTTCAGCTTTTTGTATTAATTCAAAATAACAATTAATTAGTTTAATTGTGAGTTTCTAGTTATAAATTCTCTTGATTCTAGAATTTTTTTCATTGCTGTTAGATTAGTTTCTTACTACAAGAACCGGAACTCAAAATCAAATTTTTGAAGGGTGTAAGTCCAGATTATAATTGACATAAAATAACGAAACTACAACAAAAAAACCAATCATTCTTAACTTTTGGAATAGTCGCCAAATCAGTATTTTAGAATTAGGTTTTTTACTGATTTTTTTTTTTCTTTTAATGTAAGTCGCTTTCTTCATCTGTATATAATTCTTATCTGGTTTTGATTGCTTGAGGATGAACAGATGGTAAGGTTACAACATGTCTTGAGAGTGTTGTGTCTGTTGATGAAGCAAATAAAACAAACACCTACAAGCTCTTCGGTGAAGACATAGACCACAGGTTTAAGGTGTTCAAGCTCACATTTCAAGTAATTGATACGAACAGTGGTGGTGCTATTATAAAATGGACAATTGAATATGAGAGGCTTAGTGAGGAAGTTGATCCTCCATATGGCTACATCGAGTATTTTCACAAATGCACCACAGACATCGATGCTCATCTTGTCAAGGCATAGAAAATTAAAAGAAAAATAATAATTAAAAGAAAAATAATAAGAAACAGTGGCCTTGGCCTTAGGCTAAGTGCTCTTCTGTGTGGAGTTTGACAGGAGGATGGTTATGTGAGTCCTTCCTTTCTGTGGAATAAACTTGGATATGTATGTGATGTATGGAAGCTTGTTTGAATTATTATATGTTCAAGTGTTCAATGTGATGTATATGAATATTTATGATTTGTGTGAAATACATTATCTGTCTACCCTTTTTTTCACCCTTTTCTCTTATCAGCAAAGACTCACATATAACACATTCTTCCTGTTTACTTTGAGATGCAGTATATTACTTGCAACTCTTCCTGTTTAAGCCTCTTATATGGCCTCTTTCTGTTCCACTTCAGTTTCCAGATTCAAAATTAATCATACCTGTAAACACTAAAGTGATACCCTTAAGAGGCACGTCCCTGTCATTCAGAGTAACTAATCATGCATTCTTATGACACTCTATCCTGTTACGATATATACCCTTTCGCCCATTCAATACTTGACTAAATTGCAATCTGCAAAAATACTAAACCCCCCAATGCAGTGCTTACCAGTATAAGTGTATAAGTTTTTCTTAGCCCGCTCACTAGATTTATAGTATTAGTGTAATATTTTTAGACACCTCACGATAATTGGTACCGATTTAACGAAGGGAACAATACCCTAAATTTTTTACATTTCAATCATAACCAAGTTTTCAATTAAGCACCAAACTTTCTCAATATCTATATTTTCTTTATTGCTACCCACATACATTTTCAAAAAGTGTTTTGACTATTTGTAAATTCCATGATATGAAAATGTTAAAAATAGCAATGGGTTGATAATGATTCATAGAACTTAAACCTGCCCAATTATCACACTTATACAGTAGATTTTTAGCTATTTTATGATCAAAGAAAAGATGCCTAATAGTCTCATATTCTTCCTTATAAAGCTCACATAATCTATTAGCTACCCAACCCCTCTTTTAGCCAAATTTGTCTTTTGTAAGTATTATGTCAATAAGTACTTTCCAACATATGATTGTCACCCTTGAGATAGTATTTAAGCTCTAAAGTGTTTTGAAAACACTTCTTTTTTCCCCTCTACTAAATTATCCAATTGAAAGTATGCAAACCTAACATAAAATAGGCCATCAACTTTCACTTTCCATACTCTTCTGTCCAAACTGTCTCTTTTAAGGGTATTACCTTCTAGTAACGACATAAATTCATCTTCTATCTCAGTCTCCCATACAGATATATTTCTTCTCCAAGGGATTTTCCAGTCCCATACTCTCTCCCTCCACTGGCCATTTCTCTATCATTTGAATTAAAAAGACTAGCAAATCTTGGGAAGTATTGATTTAATGGTTGATTTTCCTACCCAAACATCTTCCTAGAATCTAATTATTTCACCAGACCCAAGCTTCCATTGTATAGATTTTTCAATCCAATTACCTAGCTGTCCATCCCCACATCCACCACCACAAGGGCCCGCTAATTATAGAGTCCATTCTAATTTTTCCCTCGACACCACCATACTTAAACTGAATGATCTGTTTCCAAAGTTCCTGGCCATGCTCTCTTAGGCGCCAAACCCACTTAGCTAATAGTGTCTCATTGAACTTCTCTATATTTCTAATTCACAATCCTCCTTCCTCATTAGGCTTAATTAACTCTTTCCATCTAATCCAAGCAATCTTTCTCTATTCAGAAGACCACCCCACAAAAAATTCCTTTGCAATTTAACAAAATCTCCTTACAAATAGATTTAGGGTCTTTAAAGACAGATAAAAAATATAACGGGAGAGATGAAATTATAGATTTGATAAAGCACACTCTACCGGCCAAAGACATTGTCCCCCCTTTCCAAATGGACAACTTTTTTCTGATTTTATCCAACATTTCCTTCCAAAACTATTTTCTCCTAGGATTCCTTCCAATCGATATCCCTAAGTACTTAAAAGGGCATGACACATAATTAGAATTTAAAACCAGTCCATGGTTGTCCAGATCATTCATTTTTAACCCAATTACCCCTAACTTACTCTTACGAAAATTGACCCTCAATCCCAATACAAGCTCAAAGCACCTTAAAATGCTTTTTGTTACTATGACGTTCTTCCCTTTATCTTTGTCAAAAAAAATAGAGTATCATCTGCAAATTGGAGTAGATTGATCAAAGCGTTACTATTCCCTATCTTTACTTCTAACTAATGTTGTCTTTTTATTGTTTCTCTAACCAACCCAGCTAGACCTTCTACCACAATTAGAAACAAAAATGGTGTCATTGGATCCTCTTATCTCAAACCTCTTAAGGAACAAATTTCCTCAGTAACACTTCCATTAACTAATATAGAAAATGACTTGATACAAAACTTATCCAATTTATCCACTTACTACAAAATCCAAGTCTATTCAAGATATAATACATATACTGTCACCTCATCTCATCGTATGCTTTCTCATAATTGATCTTGACAATCACAACTTTTTTTTTTATCTTACATTCCTCCACAATTTCATTTACTACTATGATACTATCAAATAACCCCCTCCCTTCAATAATAGCTTAATGGGAGCTATTAATATTGTCCATCACCATTTTTATTTTATCTGCCAAAGACCTTTGAAATTACCTTATACACACAGTTAATCAGTGAAATTGTTAATAATCATTAGTGGGTTGTCTTTCTTGAGGATTAAAGTTAAAAAATAAGCGTTACACCCTCTTGATAGTTCACTCAGCGCTTACAAAATCACTATGAACAATTTTCCAGCTATTCTTAATAAGATGGAAATTGAATCCGTCCAGTCCCGAACTCCTTATTTTAATAATGTGATACAGACTCCTTATTTTATTTATCAAAATAATATTTTCTTATATTCAGTTTTACTTTGCATATTGTTTTCAAATTTTAATAAATATGATATTTTTAAGAATAAAAAAGTTTGTGTCATTTTATTAAAAATTTAAATAAACGAGTATTAATATTATTAAAAACATAATTAAGATAAATGTCTATTTAAAAATTATAAAAGAAATTTTATTATACACATGGATGCTAATTTTTAAACTGAAGAAAAAGTAAGTACTTTTTTATGTTAAATAATTACACTTATCGCTGTTGAAAAATTACATAGTACTATACCAATAATTAAAATTTTGGTTACAGATTATTTATTGGTCTGGAATATATATATATATTACTAATGTTTGATTTTTCAAAATACAATTTGATTAGGTATAGTTCCTTTTTTTAGTAGGGTATCAAAATAGACCCCATAGTATAATTAGTTGGAAGGAGTGGGTAAATTTTGTTATATATAAGAGGGACATGTGGATGTACTCTTCATCATCTCCATCTTAGTTCCTTTCTTCCTTCTATTATTACTTGCTTTTTTCTTGATAATCATGACACTTGTTGGTAAAATCAGCACTGAAATTGGGGTTCATGCAACTGCTGCAAAGTGGTTCAACCTCTTAGCAACGAAACTCTATCATGTTCAAAACCTTGCTGAAAGAGTCCATGGAACCAAGCTGCACCGTGGTCATGACTGGCACCACAGTGAGTCCATTAAACACTGGACTTATGTCATAGGTAATTACACTTAACTCTGTCAATATGCAACCCAAAGCTAGATTTTTCTTTTAACCTAATTTTGAATATGTTTTGCCTCTCTTCGGTTCTAGTTTTTGGTTCAGTTCATTAAATATTGATTTTGATGTAAGATAATTTAGTGATTACCTCTTTAAAATTTTTAAAAAGTAGAAACTGAATTCTATCTATATGGAATCATAAAACTTACATATGTTTCTAAAAGCAATAGCTGATTTCATGAAAATTTATTCAAAACAACAAAATCAATCAAATATTAATTTCCTTTCAGCCTTCTGTCATTATTGCATACTAAACTAAAAACTACTTTTTATGAAAACATAACAAACAGGCTTAATTAGTTTAATTATGAGTTTCTAGCTAACTTCTTAACGACAAGAACCGGAACTCAAAATCAAATTTTTGAAGGATATAAATCAAGATTATAATTGACATAAAATAACGAAACTACAAAAAGAAAAAAAAAACTTTTGAAAATTAAATTAATAATCTCTGAGTTTAAAGAATTACTCACAAAAGAAAGATTAAATGAATCTAAACTAAAAGATTGATGATTAATTTTGAAAACTGATTTAATGATTAGTTTATAAACTCATTTAATATATAATAATAAACATAATTTAAAACCCAATCGTTCTTAATTTTTGAAATAGTCTCTAAATCAATATTTTGAATTTGTTTTTTTAGCGATTTTGTTCTGTAGTGTAAGTCGATTTCTTTATCTTCGTATAGTTCTCCTTCTGGTTTTAATTACTTGAGAATGAACAGATGGTAAGGTTACAACATGTCAGGAGAAGATTGAATCTGTTGATGAAGCAAATAAAACAATCATCTACAAGCTCTTCGATGGAGACATTGATCACCAGTTTAAGCTCTTCAAGGTCATATTTCAAGCAATTGATAAGAACCAAGGTGGTGCTACTATAAAGTGGACCTTTGAATATGAGAGGGTTAGTGAGGAAGTTGATCCTCCATATGGCTACGTCGAGTATTTTCACAAATGCACCACGGACATCGATGGTCATCTTGTCAAGGCATAGAAATTTAAAAGAAAAATAATAAGAAACAGTGGCCTTGGCCTTAGGTTAAGTGCTTTTCTTTATAATAACATATCTTTGTGGAGTTTGACAGGAGGAAGATTATGTGAATCCTTCCTTTTTGTGGAATAAACTTGGATATGTATGTGATGTATGGAAGCTTGTTGAATTATTATATGTCCAAGTGTTGAATGTGATGCATATGAATATTTATGATTTGTGTAAAAATACGTTATTTGTCAGATTTTTTTTATTGGCAAAAGAGTCTATTAAATAAAGGAAAGCACAAAAGGGTGCTTTAACTTTTTTACAACAAAATACTCCTATACCATCCAAATTCAAATACAAGTAAGAAAACAAAATGAGATAGATTAACGTGTGGTCTATCATCTTAATAATCTGTGATAGCTCAATTTCAGATAAAAACATATTAACATATATAGCATACATTTACTATCAAATGAGGATCCCAAGACTTAGAATATCAAATTATTAGCTTCACATTTCTCAAGAGAGACATGCTTTGAGGTAGATTACTTGCATCACTTCCTTTTTAAGGCTCTTATGTTGTCTCTTCCTGCTCCACTTCATTTTTGAGATTTCAAAATCAATCATACCTGCAAATAGTAAACATGTTTTAAAATTTCCTTAAGAGGCACGTCCCTACCATTCAGAGTAACCATGCAGTCTTATATACTTTTGTCCCATTACAATACTTGACTAAACTGCAACCTGCAAAAATACTAAACACCCCCCAATGCAGTGCTTACCAGTATAAGTGTATAAGTTCTTCATAACTGTCTCACTAGATTTATAGTATTACGACAATGTTTTTAGACACCTCACGAGTAATTTGTATCAATCTGAGAATAATAACTCAAATTTTACACATTTCAATCATAATGTATTCAATTATGTTAAGGACCAAACTTTCTCAATATCTATCTTTCCTTTATTGAAAATAACTTTATTTTTATTTCTATGATTCTGAATTCTCCATATAATAGCAACCCACATATACATCATGCAAACAGTGTTATGACTTTTAGCTAATTCCATGATATGAAAATGTTGAAAATTAGCAATGGGTTGATAATGATTCACTCAACTTACACCCAATCAATTATCATACTTATATCATAGATTTTTAGCTATTTTACAATCAAAGAAAAGATGCCTAATAGTCTCATCCTCTTCCTTACAATGCTGACATAATCTATTAGCTACCTTAATCCATCTTTTAGCTAGATTTGTCTTTGTAGGTATTTTGTCAAGAAGTACTCTCTAACCTATGCTCATCATTGAAAACGAATATAATCCATAGGATTATATAAGTGTGAAAGCTAGTATTTATGGGTAAAAAGTGAGCACAATAACTTAAACAATACAATTAAAAACAAGAGAATTGGTAGAAATGCCAGAAAAGTTAGGAGATGGGGAATGGTTTATTACTTGGAGAAAAGGAAGAGACTCCATAAATCTTCGTGATAAACACCATTGAAGAATCATCACTCTAATACTAAGAATCAAAATTAGACTCAAACAATTCCTTTCACACTCAAATTATCAAGAATAATCTCTCTAATTTCAATATATCAAAAGTATCTTACAAAACAAGAAGCATGACTATTTATGTGAGAAATCATCTTCAAATGCAAATGTAAATGTAAGAGAAACTAAATGCAAATCTCTATCTAAAAAGCTTTGGTTGAATTGTATGGAAGGACATTTGAATTTTAAAACTTCAAATTTGTTTGGTTTTGCACTGGTTAGAAAGACATATGTAATGTTTGATCATGTTTTCCTTGTTCTAAGTAGTTATGATTTCATTAGCTTCTCTTTGTAATCATGAAGCTCCAACGGGGCCGAAATCTTCCACAAATTAAATCGATCTTTAATTAGCCTACTAAAAAAATATTCTTCAAACTAATACTCACAAAAAAGTAAAAAAATAAAAGCATATCTTTATTATGAATCTAAGAAATACAAAACAAGAAAGTAACACACTATTTTTACGGGTAAGAGAATTTTGTCTTATCATATTGCTTGTTATCTATAATTTCACACATTTGCTCATTTTTTTTTATCTTCGTTCATAAACTCATCATAATGAAACTCCACCTTCATATCTAAATGGAGCTAAGACCATTTATAAGGAACTAGATAACTAGGAGTGAGCATGGGCAAATGCAAGAAAAGCTCTATCCATTCCTAAAGAACATTGTTTAGAAGCTTGTTACTTTACCAGAGGATAAGACCGTAGTAGGAGTAAAGTGGGTCTTCAATAAAAAGTTAGACGAACAAGATAATATCATGAGGAACAAGGTTAAAGTAATGGTAAAAGGTTACTGATGTATGCAACAATCACAAGACTCAAGACAATACACATCTTGCTTTCATTTAGAGCTCATAGAAATATGAAGTTATACCAAATGAATATTAAAAGGGCATTCCTCACTTGACAAAAAATAGGAAGTCTATGTAGAAAAACCTCCTAAGTTTGATAGTATTGGTTTTCCTCAACATGTTTTTAACTTGTTCAAGGACTTGTATGGTCTAAAATAAAATCCTTGAGACTATTCTAAAAAACTAAGTCTATTATTTTTTCACAATGCTTTTTTAAGAGGAAAAGTAGATACTATGTTATTCCACAAATACTTTGATTCTAATATTTTTATTGTTCAAATTTATGTTGATGACATTTTTTTTCTACTAATGAGCCTCTATGTGAAGAATTTGCTAAGCTCATGTAGGATGAGTTTGAAAAGAACATAATGGATGAGTTAATGTTCCTTTTAAGACTCTAAATCAAGAAAATTAGAAATGATATCCACATCCGTCAAACATAGTATGTGAAGGCTTTGATAAGTGTCAATTTTGAGTATTTTGTACATAAGAAAACTTGGGTAATTATGGTTTTAATTGTTGTTTTAAATAATAATTATTCCTAATTTGAGAGCTTTTGAATCCAAGTTCTAAGTTAAATGAAACCATTTAATCCCAATTTTTGTGTAAATTTCAGGTCATAAAGAATGAAAAAAATGAAAAGATTAGAAGATGAATGAAGAAGAGAATTAAAATACTGAAGTTGAAGACTTGCTCAGGTAAGAACGAATCCCTTGGGCGAGAATTATCCAAAATGAAAAGGAGGTGCAGTGCCTGGCTTGCCTAGGCGAGAAGAACTCACTTAGGCGAGGTGGTGAAATCACCCAGGAGAAATGAAGCTCGCCCAGACAAGAATGGTACATATAGGGTTGAGTTTTATTGAAGATCTCGCTTGAGCGAGGCATGGCTCACTTGGGCGAGAAACCTTTTTTCAGGATAAAGATCCTTTTAGCTTGGACGAAAACTGGTCGGCTTAAGCCAGAATTCACTAACTCAAGGCATGAAAATGAGTTTATGAAGGATATTTTGTCTTCTTTGAAAAGAATTAGAAAGTTTTGAAGGGTTGGAAGCTACAAAATGCAATAGTGACTCCAAGTCAAGCACAAGCTCCACTTTCTCTTGCAATCTTCCTTTCTTTGGTTTGTAATGGCTACCACGAGTAGCTAATCTTCATCTTTGGGATTGAATGTACTCTTTTGAACTCATTTTTATTTTGGTGATATTTATGTAATATTCAGTTTCTACTCAATCTTGGTATTTTCATCTTATGCTTACTACTAGAGTCTATCTGCTCAGTAGAGTCTTGATTTTGATCCTTAGATTTAACTGGAAAATACTTCTAATCTTCTGACCTAGATGAGAATACTCAATATATTGGAGTGCTAGGAATAGGTTTCAATGTATTGATTTCTTTATATCATCTGTTCTTAATGTTGGATAATTTACTAGATAGCTGAGGGAAAGTTTCTTTATGAATTTCATGTTTGAGGAATCAATATGAATGATCTTTATATGTACATCAATATTGAGTAGTTATAAGTATTATGTGCTCTTATCAAACCAAAATATAGATGAGTGAGATAGATGAAGTTCAATCCCATACTTTAACTACATCTTTCAAAACACTTTTGCTACTTGTTAACGTAACATGCAATCTATCCTTTATTTTCTTATGTTCTTTGAACCAAATCATTCTCCAATTTTATATACTTAGTGAGTAGTGAAATCTAGAATTTTAACTGAAAGTGTTTTCTGTGAGATCGTACTTCAAATTCACTATATTACTTTTGACTCAATACACTTGTCGAAGAAATCAATAGGCTCTTAAAGAAATTCAAGTTAGATAATATTCAAGTTAGATAATGTCAAAGAAATGAAAACACCAATATATCCAACAACTTCGTTATATTTAGATGAGGAATTCATAAAAATGGACAACAATGTTTATCGATAGATGATTGATTTAATCTTATATGTTACAATCTCTAAATATGATAAAATGTTTGTTCAACGTTTATGTGTAAGTTTTCAAGTTGAGCTCACAAAAAGTTCATTTAATAATTGTTAAATAATTTTTTCCTTTCTCCATTAGAACAAATAACCTTGGTTTTACTTTCTCCATTAAAACAACTAACCTTGGTTTTACTTCTATGCTTGAGAAAATTTGAGATTGCTTGGATATTACGATGCAGGCTATACTAGTGACAAAAATACAAAGGAAAATCACAGTGACAAAGTATAAAGAAAAGTGAAAGGATGCATGGTCAACAATAAGTAAAAAACACAAGTGAATGCATGGACAACAATAAGTAAAGTTATAGAGTACTATCAACTACTTAAAAGAGTACGTCTCATATACTAGTTGTTGCTCTAACCTACAATGGATCAAGAAACGAACTAGGAGACTGCAACATTTATGAGAAATAACATCTCTATCATTTATAATAATGGTGTAACTATTAATTTTCTTAGAAATTTCATACTACTACATTCAGGTGTGAAGCATATTAATATTAAACACCATTTTATAAAAAAGTTATATATATTAAAAACAATTATAGATTTGTATTGTGCATCTGCATATATCAATCATTAATAATTTCACAAAATCCCTTATAGGATAGACTTGTATACCTAAGACATCTTTTAGAAATTAACTTCGTAAAAGAACTAATCTTAAAATAGGTATTGGATATAGTTTCAAACAGGTCTACATCATTAGACGTATTTATTATGCACATAGTCATTGCATGTGCTTCATAAGGTAAGAATGTCAAAAAATCACTTGAGCAAAGAAGTAAAAGTTCACTGGGCCTCATGAGCATATAATTCTACGTGTGCACAATATAATAAAGGAGGCAAGTAGAAACATACACATATGGCTATGTTATGTGAACATATTAAATGTCGTTAGTTGGAAAAGCAGTATGTAGTTATTATTTACATTATACATATATATTAATTAAAATTAAAAATGATTATATAAGTAATTATCGTGATAGTCAAATTTTAAAGATATTTAAATTTATCTGATTGATTAAGATATTAAATATGATAGAATTTTTGTAAATTCATAAAAAATAATTAAATTACTGACAAAATTTTATCGATGGAATTTTATTTATTGGTAAAATATCATTATCGATAATTATATAGACAAATATCATTCGTCGCTAAATTTATTGACGGATTTATTGATAAATTTATTCTAAACCTATCGAAAATCCGTTGACAAATTTACATACAATTAATTTATTGATAAATTTTGAGTGCATTCGATAAATTTGTCTAGTAAGTAATTTTTATTATTTTATAATGATTACAGGTAAAAAGTTAAATAAGTTACTTTTAAAATAAAATTTTGATGATTATATTTGAAGTATTTATTTACACTTTAACTGATATATTTCTTATCAATTAAGACAAATATTTTTAAACTATATTTTGAGAATTTAGTTCATACAAAAATATCTATATCATAGTCTAATATTTATACTTTAAAAAAATTATTTGGGGTAAAACAGAATTATACTGATTAAAAATATTTCCGTTCGAATTTGAAGCCGGTTTTTATTAAGATGCCATCCATAAAATAATATTTATTAAATAAAACATTTTGAAAGTTACTTTTTGATGATTATATTTGAAGTCTTTTTTTTTATAATTTAACTATAAATTGAATAAATTTTCATTAATTAAATGATATTTTATTATTTTTAGCATTAAATATATACAAAAGAATATATATTATAAACTGAATATTTATTATTTAACAAACTTTCTTGGTTTAAAATTGAATTCTATTGATTAAAAATATTTAAGTTTTAATTTTGAGTACAGTTTTATCAATATATCATCCATAAATATTAATTGTAAACTTTTTTGCAGAACTTTCTGGAATTTCCTCATATAAATTCCTTAGATTTTTTTTCACTTAAATTCTATTCCTTATAATATTTTTATATAAAATATTTTTTTAACAAACACGTGTCTACGTAGAATAATTCTAATTAACATATAAGTGGCAGGAAATGCATGCTGAATTTTATATTCTTATCAACTTACAAATCTTATCAACTTTGATTGTATTGTCTTCTTTATCTAATGGGCTCATCAATCTAAGAAAGTTATATATATATATATATATATATATATATGCATTGTATTTTATGCTTTTTCTTTTGAGAATAGAGATAAAAGTGATTAAGGAATATAGTTGTTTCATTTTCTTCACATATAAAGTTAGGGTAATGGGTGTGAAAAAAAAAATAAAAAATTCCTTGTGTAGAGGATAACTCTTGTAAGTTTGAATAGAGATTAAACATTAAAATTATTTTTAGTTTAATTATATTATTTTTTCTAAATTATTAATCTAAAATTCACCAATATATATATATATATGTACGTGTTAATCACTGCTTTTGAGTTTGGAATGTGTATTATCACTAATAACATTTTAAGTGTTTACTTCAATCACTAGATGATTTAGAAAACTAGATTTAAATTTCTTG
>Ga0209489_108293_pt1 | contig 14381 bp, 8 predicted proteins | sample SiratrowhiteBW_FD_187527 | JGI IMG/M metagenome (GOLD analysis project Ga0209489, IMG submission 187527) | Root nodule microbial communities of legume samples collected from California, USA - Siratro white BW (SPAdes) (version 2) | ecosystem: Host-associated > Plants > Roots > Nodule | place: USA... | reverse complement strand
TATTTATATATTTTATATAAAAAAAAAATAAATATATATATATATATATATATATATATATATATATATATATATATATATAGTAATCTTAAATAAACTATTGTACCCTTAATATAATATATAAAACTAACTTAATAAATTAAGTGAAAACTGTAACCGTAATCGATTATCAAACTACGCTAATCGATTATAGTTATAAAATAGAACTACACAGTAAGGCATCAAACCTAGAACTTTTGTAGCTTTTTGCATTAGAATACCACGAGCTCTGCTTTCGGCACCACTATCACGCTTTCAGCACCACCACCACACTTCCGGCACCACCACCAACACACCAGAACAACCCTTCTTGCACTAGCACCAACACAAGCACCATGAACAGTGCTTCCTACACCACTAACACCACGAACGCTTCCTGCATCAGCACCCACTGGTTCCATCAGCAATGAGGCTTTCTACACCAATACCCAATACTTTCGACTATGAACAAGGCCACTTACAATTTTACATTCCGTGGCAATGCAATGCAGAGCACAATTTATAACCAAAGATTCAAATTCATTTGAAATTGTCAAAGTTGGCATCCGTGGGAATCTATGCTTTTCGTGGGACTCTTTGTGAAGCTATGGAATCTCTGCTAGGTAGCTTCTTTGCATGTGAAAGCACAGTGAAAAGGAGTGAGTGAATGATGCTAAGCAGTGAAAGAGGACAACAAGGTAAATTAACAAAAATGACGTGGCTTTCCCTTCAAATCTCTTCCTTTTGCAGAGACGCTCTTCGCCTTTCCACCCTTATTTCTTCGTTCGCATTTCTGTTCAAATCAGCAAAAGCAAACCCATATGCATCCCACAAATCCGTCTTCTACTACAGTCAAACTATGGATGCAAACACTGTTAAGGATTATGTTTGATTGGTTTATGAAAGTTGCACTACCTCTGTCTTAAAGGAATTACTTTATTAGAATATTGACTACGTGTCATAGTAGGAATGTTATAATAGCAAACTTTTAATGAAGTCACTGAAGAAAGTTTTTCCGCTAAGTACTTTCTTTTTTTTTTCCTCTCCACACCTCTTAAACCAAACAAAGATATGTAAGAAACCTTACAATCCATTCTTAATTTTACCCAGTTTTGCAAACCCAATTTGATGCTTGTCGGATCACCAGAAGGGACAATACATACTACCTTCTAAAATGCCATCGACACTGTAGCGAGTCCAACCTAGAAATCAAACATGATACTCTTCGATCATGTTGTTAACAATTTATTATCCACTTTAACAACTAAATCCCTTTTTACTCTTAATACAAACACCTTTATTGACCTTCACAATGACCTTCACACTCTCCAATTTTCCTTGGCCCTAACTCCAACTTACCCCAACAGCTACCTCTATGTTTCATGTTATCTTTACTAGAACCATCACTCTTACCATCTTATTAGATCATTCGTCCACCAAAAATTCAACTTGCCCTTTTATGAATATGAACATTTTGACTATTTTAAGTTGATCAATTTTTCCAATTTTATAAAATATATTGAGAGTCTCGTTTAAATATGGTTCTTTCTACATCAAAGGTGAAGCTTTATGTTAATTTAGAAGGATGTATCAAACTTAACAACTTGTTGATTGGATATCATTTAATCATGTTCTAGAATTACGTTTTTATGCTTCTATCTATGTTAATAATAATGTAGAGTTATTTAAACTTAAACAACATGCCTTTATCTACTATTATCAAATAAATTTTGAGAAGTTGGGCAATTGAGTTTTTGGCCTCACCCTAAATATGATCCTAAATTGTTTAATTTTTGGCCTCATTCTTGATATTTGTCATGAGTTAATGATTTTACAAACTACATCCATCACACAAGCTGTAGGCTTTACAAAAATTATTGAATCCAAGATATAGGAATCCATAAACCCAAATTGGTTCGTAACAACCCTCATTACCTCGACCATCTTATCTTAATATTTTATCCCCAATCCAAAATATATTGTACCGTATCTTGTAACACCACCTTCCTCACTTCTCATTAAAAGACTCATTGTTGCCCAACTCCAAGAATGTTGTGTAGTTGATTTGTATTATAGCTACAATTAAAAATACTACTCTAGCCATAAGTGTTCTCCCTCTCATTTCTTTTTATTGTTAGGTGAAGATACACCTTTGTAGAAAACAGAAAAACATAAGAAAGGAGGGTTAACTTGTGTTTTTGTTTCATTTTTTAACATTTTTCAAATATTGTTTGATGATGATAATTTAGATGACAGTTTGTATATGACAGACGATCTATCAATGATTTTCTTAATAAGAATTGTGTTCCATGATATGCATCAAATGTATCATTTAGTTTAACATATTCACTTGTTTAAAAAATAATTTTCTAACTTAGTTTTTTTTTTTTTATAGTGATTGTACCTCTTAGGTAATAGTATACAAAGTAAAAGAGATAAAGGAAAAGAGAAATACAAACTATATTTTTATATTGGTTCACCTGATGTAGCAAAATACATGCAGTTCTCAATCAACATATTGAGTGCCACTAAGTAGACTAATGCTCGCAAGTATAACACAAGTGTCCTTCAGGCATGTAAGCACTCTTGACTAACTCCTTAAGTATTGTTTGGACTCTTAGCCACTCTTGGTTAACCCCTTTAATATTATTTAGACCCAACCACTCCTGGCTAAATCAAGTATTCTTTGAACCCTAATCACTCATGGCTAAAACTAAGTATTCTTTGAATCCGGCTACTCCTAGTTAAAATTGAGTATTCTTTGGATGCAATGACTCTTGGCTAAAACTGAGTATTCTTTGAATCCAACCACTTTTTGGTTAAAACAAAGTATTCTTTGAGAAACAACCACTCTTGGATAAAAACCGAGTATTATTTTCCAAATAGCCACTCTTGGATAAGATAAACAAACATTGATCTAAGTAGTCATCCACAAATCACAAGATCGCTCACTAGAGAGTGATAAATGTATGAGGTTATGTTCTCTCTTCTACTTAGCTAAGTGAACATGAAGAGTGTTCTCTGTGAAGCTTTTAGGGGTACAAAAGATTTGGACAAAGTTTTAGCACTAGGCAACACAATCTCTTTTATTTTTTTTTTTGTCTTCTTCACAAATGCTTTAAATAGGCACTAAAGAATGTAGTTATTGCAAAAACCATTTTTGGTTGTTGAGCAGTTTCAACTCACTTGAATTTTTTCCTTGCATCCGATGAACTTTTTTTGTGAAAAATGCATAGCATGCAATATTAATTGCCCTTTTATTCTTTATGCAAATAACTCGCAATAATTATCTCTTTAGGTTGCATAGCCTTTTACACCAAAACTTAATGAGAACACATATTGTACTTGGCAGATAGTTGGGTTAGAGTTTATCTATTTTCATTTCAGGGAGTTTGCTGAAGAAAACAACTTTAGATCTTCATCCAAGAAATTAATGAATTGAGTTGTGCTTGAATAGACCTTCTTGATAGACGAAAGTAATGGTCATTCCCTACAATCATGGAATAAGCATATATGTCTTTATATGATACGGGGTTAACTTATATCTAAGCGTGTATCGCCTGAGCATATTCATGCTTTGTCCAACGTATAAAGAAGATAACACAATGTTGTTTTATTTGACTAACGAAACACTTGTATATTATATTATCTATTTTTTGAACATATATTATTGTCTTACAGACAAAGTATAATCATGTTTATATTTGGTTGTTTTCAACATTTAATCAAAATTATGGGTGTTATAATTTTGCTCAAAAAACCTTAAAGACCTCCTAGCCACATGGACCCTTCAATTGTGACTGAACTCGATGACCCCATACATTTCCAATTATCATCCTAAGCTATTTTGGGCCACCCTTCCCCTCACACATTCAAATTCACGAACTATATTCAACACCTACCATTTATCATACTAGTAGATATGGGTAGCTCCCACAAAATTTTACAACCTTGCCTAGTCTCACACTTTCAACTATGCACCATTCCTACTTCTCCCTTTTCTATCATGGTTGGAAATGGTGCTGAACTACTTTGCTCATCCTTCTGCCTGGAGTTTGGTTATCTATCCAACCCCACTACTTTAATATTCTCTTATATCTCCTCCTTATTGAAGGCACTGATGTATTCCTCAGCATGGACTGACTTAGCTTACTAAGACCCCTTTAAGTAGATTTTTCAACAACATCCTTATCTTTTCAACATGTTAGCTCCAACAATACCTTATCTGACACTACTAGATCTACCTCATTTTAGCATCCTTCATACCATATGCACTTACTACATATCAATGCCATAATTCATCTCCTAACCTTTCAAGATACATCTTTAAACACCAAACACCCACTTAGTTTGACCACCTTCAGATCACTCAACTCTTTAGCCAACTTCAACATGTTTTTTTTTGCCTCCATGGTCTACCTCGTTACCACCATCCTGACCACCATATTCTACTCCTACCCAAGTTTCCCCTATTAACATCAAACCCTATCGTTATCCTCCATGTCCATAAATTATATGACCAACCTCATTACCTTAATGCTTGAGGAGGGCATCATACAACCTAATACCAATCCATTATGGTCACTCGTTATTCTAGTTAAAAAAAGAAGAGGGGACTTGGTGATTCTGCATGAACTATACGTCTTTAAATGCTATCATAATCAAGGATCATTTTCTCATTCGCACAATAAAAGAGTTGTTAGACAAACTAACGTAAGATACTATTTTTTCAAAACTTCATTTACACTCTAGCCATCATCAGATTCGAGTTGTCCGCCGATTGCCATAAAACAACATTTTAAACTTCTGATGGCCATTATGAGTTTCTCATAATGCTATTCGGATTAACTAACACTCCCTCTACCTTTCAATTACCCATGAATGATCTACTGAGACCGTACATATGAATGTTTGTGTTGTTGTTTTTTTCATGAGATTCTAGTCTACAATAACTCAATGGCTACACATAATTCTATAGTTGTTTCATGACAAACAATTCTTTGTTAAGGCTTCAAAGTGTTCTTTTGGGAAACATTAATATCATACTTTAGCCACATTATTCATCATGGTGTAGTGGTTGTCAAAAAGTGATACTAATAACATGTTGGCCACCATAGCCAAATTATCACCAATCAATAAAGTTTAAAAGGGTTACTTACAAATGTGTGCCATATGCCTGAACAACAACAATGGGTTACCAAATTGTTGGATTTCAGTTTTGATATTTGATATCGTCTAGGCCAATACAACCAAGTTGTTGACGCTCTTTCTCGCCCTCCACCAACTCTTTTGTGGACAATATATTTATCAGTCTCTACAATAATCAATACACTCCAAAATTATTACACCAGTATAGAAGGAAAACAATTAATTCACACTGTGATAACTTGACCTCAGTCTTTGTACGTTTTGCGTCATGGGTTGTTATACCACTATTAACACCTTTTCTTGCATGAATTCCACTGCTCCCCGACGTGGACACTCTAGGATAAACACACCATGACATGTTTAGAATTTTCCTTTTTCAGACCAGTATGTATTGTGATACAAAATTCATCATCAGTCAGACTCTCTTGCTAGGAGAATAAACTCATTAATAAAAAGCTCCTCAAACTTTTACAACCACTCCTCCCCATCCCTGCTCAGCTCTAGGATGGACTAACGACATATTTCATCACCGACTTACCTTCCTTGTTCGATCATTGCTAATTGGGTTTTTTGTGATCGACTATCCAAATCCGCACACTTTATTGGCCTTCCCACCTCTTTCACTACCACCTATTTAGCTAACCATTTTTATTTTGTTGTGATTTATATCTCTCACTGTGACCCACTATTACTCAACCATTTTTAGAAAGAATTGTTTCGCCTACAAGGGACACAAATCAAGTTTAGCACTACTTATCACCCATAAACAAACTACCAATCATAAGTTGTTAACAGATGTTTGAAAGTTTACTTTAGATGCTTCGTCATAGACAACCCTCACACATGGTATAAATATCTTCACTTGGTTGAGTTTTAGTATAACTCCTCGTACCACTCTGCCATCAACACCACTCCATTGTAGGTAATTTACAGAAGCTCTTCGTTTGCCATTCTTGACTACATTCCTGACACCACCTCAATCATTGATTTTGACATGACCTTAAAGGAATGATCTCAGATGTTTCACCAACTCAAAGCTACCTTAGAACAGACACGTCAATGGATGGTTACCAGTGCAAATAAGTCCTGTCACAACCCACTCCTTCAATTCCATTGATTGGGTTCTCTTACGACACCGTTTGCACCAACAATTATCCTTCACTCCTCAAACACACAACAAACTCATTTGAAAATGTTTCAGACCATATAGACTATAACTTACCCTCACTCATGCATATAACTTTGCCAAGTGTTCCCTCAAGTGGGCCAACATCTCCTACAAACCACCTACCTCAATTTATTTTTGATAGTTGCTTCCTACACTTAACAAAATTCCTGAAATATATAGCGTTAATGAAATATCCAAAATACCTCAAGTCTTAATAATGACAAAGTAGGATCTTTCTCCACGTTTATTCTCTATCGTCCCTGCCTTCTCTATCACAGTGTTCTCTATCATTAAAGCTCTTCATTGTTGCATTCTCTCTCGTATTCATCCCTTCTCACTCACGACATTGTCTTTGTCTTCATTCGTTCACCCTTCCAAAATGTGGATTCACTAACTTAACCCATTACGGAAAATGTTTTTTGCGACTATTAAAGGGTTAAACGCTCTTAACGATGCTCTTCCACTCATCCACTCGTCCAGACGGTGCTCTGACATTCCTCTGCTTGTCTCGACAATGCTCTAACGCTCCTCTGCTTGTCCTGGCGATGCTCCGTTCCACCGCTAACCCATTGTGGAAAGTGTTTTCCGAAACTATTAAAGGGTTAAACGCTCCTAACGGTGCTCCTTCGTTCATCTACTCATCTTGACAGTGCTCAGACATTCCTTTGCTTGTCTTGACAGTGCTCTGGCGCTTCTCTGCTTGTCCTGATGGTGCTGCGACGCTCCTCCACTCATCCTGACGATGCTCCACTAGTGTTTCACTATTTATTCGGTTGTCTTAGGTCTTAGACTCTAATAGTATTGTCCATGATAAAATAGTCTAATGTTGGCTTTCTTTGTAACTCTGTTTTGAACTTAATACAATATACTTTTCAAATTTCTTCTCTTCTTCTTCTTCATTCTTTCTTATAGTAACTCACCACCGTTATACAAATCACCTTCAATCTCCACGAGAAGTCTCTCCAATGATTTGCATTACATTGCACATTCATTTCAAAATAACAATATCAACGATAGTTATAATATTTTAAAAAATTTGTATAGTGCAAATCACAACTGCCTTTATTTCCTCTTCCGACCGTAGTTATTCAAGCCCAGAGACCATCCTAACAACTTTAACCCATTCCTCTAATATGGCCCAACCTACTATTTCGACACCATAGCCAAATCAATATTTCCATTGTCACTCCACCCTTTAGCCCAACCAACCACGTTCCTAACCAAAACCCTAGAGGACAAGGTCAATATGCCAGATGAGGGTATTGACAGTGGGTTACTCAACTTGAGGCCCACTAGGAAAATCACCAAACCCAGATGATTCAAAGATTATCTTTGATTGGTCTATACTACCCCTGTCCTATAGGAATACTTCTGTTAGAATATTGAATAGGTGTCGCACTAGAAATGATCTTTAAGTGTAAACAAAGTCTTTATAATAAGAAACTTTGAATGAAATGAGGCAAAGAGGAAATTTTTTTCATTACATAGGTTCTCTTTTTTTTGATTCTGCATACATTATAAAATTTCATGTATATTTTTTTTTTCATGAAGATAGTTTACTCGTGTTTTAAGGTTTTATCTGTTCTAAAACATTCTTCTTAGACTAATAAAAATCGGAAAAAACAGTAACATCTGATCCATGATTATTTTTACCTAGAATTGAATTTGGTATAATATATAGAGATGACGTGAAAGTGGAGTATCGTACGTATCATTTTAAATTGAGTTTACAAAGCAGAAGATCAGTTTCAACACGTAAATAAAAAGATGCTTGCCAACTTATATTGCAAATCTGCATCAGACGAAAGAGACCTGTGTAAAAATAAGAGATGTAGATGCCCTCCCGTATGCATGCGCAATACATAATTTAACAATAAAAAAGGATTGAGACCACGATAAGACTATTAACTACGTACTCAAAGGTACACGTGTAGGCCACTCCACAATAGTTTTACTTTCAGTAATATTTTTGTCACATCTATAATTAGTGTACCGTTACAACAATTGCGTTTCCATTACAATAGTACAAGCCCTATTTTGATCTGTGATTAAGCCTTCGGAGATGGATAATGAGAAATTGATCTTGAGAGGAATTAATGTCATCCAAGATCTAACTATCTTACACATAACTTGCTTATAAAATAGACAACGTATATTGATTTATTTGAATTTTACATTCGTGTATTAATGTACAAACTTAGCAAAAATACACACAATCACAGATCACAAACCAAGCCTTTGTGATCTGTGAGTGCTGCATTAGACTGCAAAATGCAGTTATTTTTTAGCTTTGACACCTAGGATTCTTATTTCCACTGGTGATCTTGATATGAAAGGTAACATGGTCTGCATTCTTCTTGGACCCCGCCACCACCTACTGATGATGGACTTTATATAATATACAGACTCCATTAACTTGCAGTGTTGAGGTTTTCTAAGATGTTGAAAATACAAGCACTTAGTTTACACGGCCACATTTCTCTCTAATTTCTCCCTCTATTCCTGTAAGTACTCCTACATTACTAAGCCTGACCATGGATTGGGCAAAATCATTATAGAAGGAAAAACGGTTGTTGCTGTAATAATAAACCATAGCAGCAGTTCTTCGATCCCTAGTTAGTGCTTGGTCAGACTGCAGAAGGCCCGTATTGTATACGAGATTTCTATAGTACTCATTGTCGAACATCAAGGTACTTGTAGCATCAAGAGGTGCTAGATTGCTGTTTGAAGAGTCTTCATTTGGGCACATGCTTTGCAATTTTGTGAGAAGTGAATTGTCAAGCACGGGATCAGGTCCGCCAGAGCCTTGGAAGTCAAAAAGTCTCCCTTTGAAGATGAAACATTGGGCAAAACCAATTGTATGCCCACCTGTTCATGCAGAAAACCCACCATCATAATAAGATGGCAATGAACAATTATTGAAAGAAAGAAAGAATTCTCAAACTAAAGAGAACAATTATATTCTGACCAACGTTTCATATTTTTCTTAAGGTAGAGTGGAGCTACATGGAGTTCATACATTATTGTATTGAAATGATCATTTAACTATATATGATGTCATGCTCTAAAAATGGTTCAAATATTTGGTGAAAGTTCAAGTTAGCTTCTATCACTTCCTAACATTGGGATGATATATTATTCTGAACCATGTTAGAGAAAAGTGTAAGAACCTGAAAGGGCTACAACATCCCTCAAGTCAAGACCCTTGGAGTAAAACTTTGCAGTGATGTTTTCTAGAGCCTCAATTGGTGAGGGAATTTGTGCCTCAGCTGCCTCCTTACTGGTTGTTAGTGCATCTCTTCGGCCTAATGCAACAGGCCAAGAAGGCCCTCCAACCTAAAGCCCCCAAAAAATAGGAGAAGAAAAACAGCAACAAGTTTCATCAAATATGTTGTTTGATTAAGAAACTTTTGTCCAAGAAGTGTGACTTTTACCATATCAATAGCTTCCCTAGCTGCTAGTGCTAATATATCTGCGCAGGAGACTGTTGATGGACATAGTCTTTCAACATGTTCTTTTATGTCATCAATGACTTCGAACCCCCGAAGTGATTTGTGATTAGGAAGAGCATGCTTTTCACCCGTGAAATATGGTGTATCATCAAGAAGCACCGAACCATCACAACCCTTTCACAAGCAATTCCACTTAATCACAACCTCGTATAAGCTACTGTTTTATGAACAATATGAAAAAAGACTAAAAATTTCACAAAATATAAAAAAAAAAATAAAAAATCTAGTAGTATCACACTAAAAGAAACAGTTATTATAAAAAAGTAGTTAGTAAATGCAATATAAAATTTTTTCATCTATATAAAATTGAATTATGATTAATATACCTTCCATCTATATTTCATTTTTGTTTTTCTAAAAATTTTTCATGGTTCGAGATAAGTAATCTCCACCAATTTTCAGGTGATATATTAATTTGTAATAAAAAAAAATAACATATCCTATAAAGATTAGTCAAATAATTTCTATCTTTCCGTTTCTTTAACATCCATTGCGTTTTTTTTCCTCTTGTCCATTTTTTCAATATATTATTGAAAAAAAAAAATATTATACGATATGGAATTTCTTTATAGCCATGGTCATCATTAATCTTAAGTTGACACATATCAAATTTTTAATTTACAAAAGATTAAATTATAAAACGCAACCATGAATTAAAGTGTAAGAAATAAAGGCATGCTAAGTGTGCATGTGTTGATTTTAAAGTGTAAGAAATAAAAGCAATGAGAAAAATCCTAAAGCACACAAGTATTTACATTTACTATGCAATCGTGAAAGTGTAACCGAAGAAGGGACGCGGCCATTCTGTTGTCATCTTTCAAGGCTGACCAAACACCATATCTAACAATCCTGGGCAAATTGGGGCATGATCTATCGTAGAAATTGATGTCAAGCTGGTTTCTACCAAAGGGAAACATATGAACAAGAGGAACGAAGGTAACAAGCAAAAACGAGAAAGTGAAGTAGATTATGACAACTCTACAAGTCATGGCTTGAGTATGTTTTCTAGGTAACAAGGACTTCACAACTTATATTTCTTGTGACATACATGTGCCGAGGTCCGGGTTATTTATAAGCAAATGAAAACAAAATAGAAGAGTATTTTTTTTTTATCTTGGAATTGTTTAACCATTGTGAGTCAGGATGATTGAATATTAGAGGTAATCCGTTTCACTATTCCAAATTTCTTTAGTTGACGTCGAAGGCATGGTCCATAGAAAATGGATAAATTATTAATGTGCATACACGATGAAATGTCTGGCAGAGTTCATTGGTACAACGAAGAAGTGGCACTGCCATTACTGCTAGTACTAAATTGCTAATAGTCACGCGCCGCCAGAATTCTAGCAAGCATCGTCCATGGGCACAGCCTAGAAAAAGAGCACTTTTACTATTCTATTGTTATGATCTTCTTAAGTGGTTTGATATTTTACAGATGGAGATATGTACTGGGATCCAAGTACTCTTCAGAGTTGTTTTCTTATTTTGATCCTAATCTTGTTTAGAGAAACATCCCTAAGAGGAATTCTACAATAAAAAGAGAGAATAATTGAAATGAAATTGTAGAAATTCTCTCGTAATCTAACTTATTTATTACTTAATTTTAACTTAAATAATTTTGTATATATATATATATATATATATATATATATATATATTTCTTGAAAATTATTTATTAAGAAGTTTGTCCAAAAATATTAAAGCAAATAGACTATGAAGTGTAATGAAATTATGTTCATCTTCAGTTCTGGTAATTTCATTTATTGATAAAACTTTTAGCCTCTTCTAACAGAAGTGATTAGGCATTTAATCTTAATTTTTTGTATTAATATATGTCATATAAAATATTTAATGACGTGTTATATTATTTATTTCTTCTTTTACTTTTTAAGCGTTGGATGGGGGAGAATTTTTAGAGACTGTTTGGTAGATTACTAATTTAACCCTATATTCAGTATTTGGTTTTTAAAAATAATTCTACTTATTTGGTTTTTCTTTAATTTTTTTAAAATTATTGTTAGAAATAAATAACTAATATTTTAATAATTAATATTTTTAAGAAATAATTTATTTTTATTTTCTCAACTATTTTTTATAACAAAAAAATATTTATATTTAGAAATAGACTTTAAAGCAATTTTGATATTACACTAAAGATAACCCACTAACCTTCATTAATTCAATCAAATCAAATGAATTATTGTATATGCCAATAAACTTTCTATTCGAATCCTTTATATTTTTTATTAAACCAAATTACCTCAAATTATTACAGATCGATCTGCACTTTCTATATCCCTAACAACAAAACAAACAGTGTAAGTGTATTGTTATTCATTACTATTTGTATCTTATACAGTATTTAATTATAAAGCATAAAAGATGACAAATAATCATTTATGACATCTTGATGGACGAAAAATTGTTAATTACATTCTCCATCAACCAAAGACAACACCTAGATAGATGGTAGATGGACATTGATTCATATATAAAATAATAATATTTTGATTATATAATAATAAATACTTAGACAGTGAATTTGATTATTTAATAATTAATTTAAAAATATAAAAGGAGTCTCCCTTTAATGTCTAGTAAGTAAAAGTTTATTAAAATTAGGTTACAACTTCTTATATTTACTATCTCATTTATTTGAGCATTGAAGTGTATTAGTCAATATGTCACTCTAATACCTTAAGTGTATCAGAATAATACATCTCAAAACTGAAGAAGGACATGTCACGATTCTTGTGAAGGTCATGTTGATCTTTATAATAATAATTAATGTTTGTTGTCAGACCAATTAAGATTTTTCAAAAAGATTATATGGTGTTCACACACAACATAATAAACAATGAATACCACAACTTGAATAAGTACAAGAAAACTATGTCGACCTAGTGTCCTTACTACTTAAATATTAAAAGAAAATCGAAACCCTTAAGAAGAAAAATGTTGAGGAGATGGAGACTCTAAGAACAAAGAACATCCATGTTAAAGACTGGAGGATAATCATACCATACCATGTTGCTAAGAACTCAAATAAGGAGGAAAAGTTAAAGAAGTCCCTAGCAATTGACATATTCTTCTTGGTGTTAAAAATGAAAAAGGTCGAGAAATGCAAAATAAATAGAATGTAATGCCATACATACATAGGAGTCCTAAATCTCATAGAACAAGCCTTAAATAGGCTAGTCTTGGGCACTCCTTGTTAAGGTATGTGTGCACCAATTTTTTTTATTTTCCCATCCTTGTGTTTTGTGTTTAGTCGCACCTCCTTCGTAGTAAGGTGGGCAGAAGGACTAGGCATCTATATATAGAGTCATTTTCTATTGCAAAAATCACATTTTAATGAACTTAAATTGATGAATAATTTTGCAATCTTCTTATTCTATAAGGTTAACATGGGAGCAATTTTCTCATTTTCTCTTTCAAGAGGAATTCGAGTTTCTTTTGAGAAACTTGAAGTTTAAGAATTTTCTTAAGTCTTTTGTTGCTTAATTGAAGACATACTACGAAAAATAGAAAATAACACAAGAAGGGAGAGTTGAATTGTGTTTTTAAAAATTTCATAGGTTTTTGCTAAAATTATATGTGTAAGTGTTGTTAGATGATATGAATATGAATATATATTTAAAAAAAATTAAGATTTGTGCAGGATTAAAATTTATTTTTCCTTCTTTCCTTAGTTAAATAGTCATATAACATGCAACGTAAAAGATCAAAGGAAAGAGAAGATACTCAATATTTTTAAAATGTTTTGTCTGATCATGTAGAGTATGTTTAGTTTTTTTTATCAATCAGTCAAGTTCCACTAAGCAGTCCACTGTTATGAAGTATATATGAGTACTTTTGATCAAGTCACTCTTGGCTAACACCGATTATTCTTGATGTGAGTCACTCCTGGCTCATAACTGAGTATTCTTAACACTAGCCACTTTTGACTCAACATTGAGTATTCTTAACACTAGCCACTCTTGACTCAACACAGATGCAAAGTCTAAGTGATCAACAGATCTCTGGTTTTTATTCGTTAAAAAAGATAGTGTAGCTCTACGTATACAAGTTTAAACTCTCTCTACTAGTAGTCAGGAATGAGTAAGAACAATGTTCTTACAAAGCTTTTAGGGCACAAAACAATTTAGCAGAGTTTTAGCATTAGTAAAATATGACTTAGCTTTTTGTTATTCTTCTCTTCGAAGCATGTAGAGGCTTTTGAAAAGTATTGCTTTCGTGGTCGTTGAGTACCTTTGAACTCTCTTCGTTGTTTTCTTTCTTCTTTTGTTATTGTTTAATGAACCCTTTGAGTGATAAATTTTAAACTTTAGGAATATTTAAATGTTAAATTAGCTTATAGTCTTCATGTATACTTATTGTATAATCTTCATCGATCTACTTATATGATCTAATATGAATCTTATACCTTATTGGTTTAAACACTTAATTAAAACTAGAGAATATTGAACTTTTAATTATTTTTGTTATTTCTAGTAATGTGTTTTAGTGTCCATGTTTCATATTTTATATATATA
>Ga0209489_108291_pt1 | contig 14388 bp, 7 predicted proteins | sample SiratrowhiteBW_FD_187527 | JGI IMG/M metagenome (GOLD analysis project Ga0209489, IMG submission 187527) | Root nodule microbial communities of legume samples collected from California, USA - Siratro white BW (SPAdes) (version 2) | ecosystem: Host-associated > Plants > Roots > Nodule | place: USA... | reverse complement strand
TATATATATATATATATATATATATTACGTCATCTCTAATCAGACAATTTAACCTTTTAATAAATAAAATGTAATTTATTTATTTAATAAAATAAATAATTAAATAATCTCTTTCTACTTGTAAAAGAGTAAATAAAATGCACATGTGATAAGAGTAAGAAGAAGTGGTGATGTGTGCATCACCAACTAAACTAGTTGACTCAAAGAGATAATTTTCAACACCTTCAGTTATAATTACGCCTTACTCTGTTTTCCAGTGAGCTTCTTTCTTGCAGTATCTATAATGTTTAGCTTTGATATGGACTTGCCTATGTTTGAACTACTTGAGCAAACTCCCCTAGATTTCCCTGTAAACAAGTTTGTTAATGGGTTATAACAATCATCGTTATCATGCTCGCTCAGAGAAGTGTTTCGTGAAAATGCTTGTCCGAGAGAGTCGGTGATCAAAGCAACACCAATTTTGTTACTCATTGACAGGGTCTCTTCCATATTTTTCAAATCCATAATAAGTGAAATGACTTCAAAAATATGTGATCTGATAAAATTCTTTCGTTCATACTAAGTGTATACAAACATTCTGACAGACCAAGACGATTTGTCGTGTCGCCGTATTCATATACAAGAAGTCCAATTGCAACTATTTTCTCTGATAGTTGTTCCTATAGTACATCATCAATTGTGCGTAGTTCAATTGCAGAAAGAGTTCCATGATCTCATCCCTCTCGTTATCCTTCATAAGGGTTTTTTCTTCTTTGACTTGACATCAGGTGAAACTTCCACATTCCAAAGTTGATATATCCATTTAAATGTTGAATATATAAAATTTTGTAGTCTCCATTTGTTTAATGCAAGTTTGTCCACAAAGCTTTAAACGCTAGTCCAAAGCCACTTCTAACACTCCATAATCCATAACCTTTTCCATAGTCAACAAGTTCATAACACCACTATCATTCCCAAAAAAAAATGCTTCCGCTTCATCATATCATTAATTCCATGGGTTTGACGAAAATGATTGGCAGATATGTTCTATTGTCTGTCAGAAAGGGATAAGTTAGGATTGTGAAATGGAAGATTTCGCAAATTGGTCCAATTTTGTCATGCCAGTAACTTTGCTTCACTAATGCAAACGTTAATTAATGAGCTAAAATATATATTCAAGGATCAAAGATAAACAATATGCCATTTTCAGTGCTAAATTGTGTGCTAACTCTAATTATATGTCAATAGTCTCAAAATGGATGACTAAATTATGCAGTTTGAAAGAAAGGCCTAAATAATGCCTTAATCAAATATTACTAGAAATTAATTTGCATTGAAAATATTCCAAATCAATTTCTAGAAATCATGGAGGAAAAATTCACACTATTGTTTTTTGAAAGGCAAAGAAATTATAATTATTCATGGAACTGAGTGAAGCACAAGATGTTGAAATCAATCATCCAACTAGTACAAAACCATAGATTTGTTATAGGGTCATCATTGTGAAAGGGAATTTTGAATTGAACCCAACAAAACCATCCAAATTAGTAAACATTCCAGGCAAAAAGACTAACAGCTATAAAATCGAAAACAGTAATAGATTACTACTGCTACTGTTCTTAACAATAAAAATACTGCAATCCAACAATATCAAGCACTCCTTGATTGTAGGCTTCTCTGATATCCTCCCCTCCATCATCATTTACTCAAATAGGCGCGATTCCTAGGGGCACACTGGATTCAGTATCCAATCTGATATTGAATAGCAGAAACCAAACTTCCTTTCCTTCAACCATTTCTACGCTTGTAATTGTGCATCATAATTCACACTAACGTTAATTACTAATTTATTCAAAATTATTATTAGAGTTTACTGATTAATCTATCACAATGGTATGCACAAAAGGGACCCCAATGCAGTAAATTTTCAAGGTTTCTCAGACAAAATTGACACAAAATTATCATAGAATATGCAATGTTTTAAATTACTATCACGCTCAGAGGTAAAGCGCTATTATGTTTGAGAATAAATAAAATAAAAATAGCCCAATTGTCTCTCGCTCTTTCTAAGCTTAAACCACAAAGCCTCATCAAAAAGGGAAGGAAAAGTATATTCATTTAGGTAGAGAAAGAGATACTGATCTCATACAGATGGAGAAGCAGTTATAGATGGTTGATACCATTTATCAGTTTCCTCCATTAACTCTTGATTTGACTTCTGTGCGTTCAAAGTATGCCATCCACAATCCACACAGAGGATTGCCAATCCACGATACTATCATATATCAAACAACTAAAAACGTAGATCCCACATTAATCTTACAGCACTTATCATATATTGTCATTCTTCCTTTGATATCTTAACTTGTGCAGCACTTTTCTTGGATTAATATGTGCTGAATTTCCTGAGGACAAAGCATAAAATACTGGAGCAAACGATGCAGCCTGAATTTAACTGTAACCTGCAGCATACTCAGTTTGTGTTTTTGGGGTTTGATTAACCTCGATAATGTTTAGACTATAGTTTATGTTCAAGAAGAATGAATAAGCAAGGATTCTCTAGGAATCTGAAACAGAAGACACAGGCAAATTGCTAGCGCACGCATAATCCCTAACTCCCTATCAAATAACATCTTCTACATGCTAAATTCAATTTAATCTCATTATCACAGATAAATAATACGAAAAAGAGAATAAAAAAAAAAAAAAAACATTGTTGTTGGGCTAATGAGAACAAATATCATTGCCAGTTCCAAACACATAACAATCCAAGATGATAATATCACATCACCAAACATGACTAACTAGTTAATTAGTTACCATCACACAACTGGGACAACAGAATTTCCTTCGTTTTTCTCGTAATCCAAACAGAGTGTGGTTATGATGGGCGTTCTGGGAAATCTGAAGACGATGGTTCCTGAGAAGGATCAGATTGGTAGAGAGCGTTCTGATTCTGAGCTTTCTCGAGATAAGGCTTGAAACCAATTTGTAAGCTCAAGTAGCCGAATGCAAGCGTTCCCAGAACCACTATCCCTGACCTAATCGCGTTCATCTTCATGTCTGACCCTGCTTTCGGACCCATGCTTCTTCGAGTTTAGTCGAGACACAACACAACCCTCCTTCGATGAAAGGAAACAGATAGCTACAGCGAAAACGGTGCCAACGACACGTCGTTTTTGAAAATCTTCCAAATTAGGAACTTCCAACTGCAACTTTCTCACTGTTCTTGAATTCTGGGCTAAAACACGCGAGCTAAATCTGAGACAGTGGGTTTGAACTTTGAAGCCTCTTGGGCTTTTCTGTCTTGTATAAAGATTAATCTTTTTATCAGCTATTACATTCATTTACTTTCTGTTTATTCCTTTCAATTTAATTAGAATAATATTTCAATTTTATTTTTTTACCCAAATTACTCTTAATATTTTTTATTTAATTGATTCAATTTACATTTTATTAATAAAATAATTTTTTTTAATTTGATCTCTTAGTTTTACTATTGTCCGGACCAATTTTATTTTATAGATAGGGATGACAATGTAGATGAATTTGTTTTGGTGTATCCGATCTATAAAAATAGGTTGGAATGAATTAACCTGTATAACACTTGTTAATAAATCTAGTTTGTTTTTATAAAAATAGTGGATTGTAGTCACTTTAGTTAAGGATCCAAATACACAATGACATTCATGACTTTAAAAATTAAGTAACTAAATATTCATTTCCCTTTATTTGCTATTTATGTTTTCTGAAATGGTTCGAAATTTTATTTATTAATCTGTATTTATAAAAAAAAAATGGCATCTAAGTTCTGAAATTTCAGTTGGATCAATTGAGAAGAATTGCGGTTTGGGTTTTTGAGATATTATAGGTACGAGGCTTTGGAGGTTTACATAACCTTCTTGCTTGGGTTGAGAATAGTTAGCCTTGTTTTCATGTTAATTAAACGTGTCATGAATTGTCAGTTATCCTTTTTGGGTTGTGCAAATACTTGATGCTGAAATTTGGACACTTTATAGTCTGATTAATTATCATGTGCATCTTGATTACATTTTAGCACTTATGCTTCTGATAATTCTCACAGAATGTCTCGGCATTTTTTTGGATGGAATTTTTCTTGTTACAAATCATCTTGACCTCGCCAGTAACTATGCCTTAGTGTTCTATTCAACCACAAATGTCAACGAATATAATCGTCTAGTTCAGAAAGTGCTTAATTATGAAGTACATGATTTATGCTATCTCTTGCCAAACAATGAGTTCCTCATTTCAAGATACCGGATTTTGTTATAGAGATCTCACGTAGTTGGTCCTTTTTAATTTAATTCAATCATCCATGATCAATTCCAACCCTCTTCTAAAATAAATTTATTTATTTTTTATTAATTTACTAAATAAATGAGTTCAAAAGTTTCATTTCCAAAGTCCTCACATAATTTAGGTTAGTCATAGCGTTAAAATGAATTTGGTCCGTTACTAAAATTTTAATTAACTCCTAAATATTTTTTTAGAATTGTAATCCTTAAAATATTATAAATTCAACACTCAATCCTTAAATATTTTACATCAATCATAAATTACATCAATCATAAATTAGTCTTTATGTAATTTTATTATTTATAACTTAATTAAAAAGTTAGGACTTAACTCAACTTGTTTGTTTGATTGGATTGACTCAATCCAATTTAAATTTGTCTTGATATGATATAATTTTCCTAATCTGAGTTGGTTAAGGTGGACCTGACTTAATTAAACTTGAGATGGACCTAAATTAATTAAATTTGAGGTGATCTTAAATTGACTTAATTAAACTTGAGGTAGACCTGAGTTGACTGAGCTGAAGGTGGACCCAAATTAACTCAACTTAAGTTTGATCTAAAATAACTCAGTTCAAATGAACCTAACTTGACTAGTGGACCCAAACTAACTTCAGTTAAAAAATAACTTAATCTAAGTGGATCTAACTTAACTAAAATTTAATCCGAATATATTTCATATGGACCAAGATAGACCTTAAAAAAAGCAATCAAATTTTTTGAATGGATCCTCTCTTTAGAGAAAATTAATAAAAAATAACTTTGAGATTGCTACTTTTTTTTTATTGTATCACATTTACGATTTGAGTAATTTTTCTTTATTATCCTAAAAAAAAAGAAAGCAACGACAACATAGATAAATCTTTGATAAATATAAATGTCCTGTTCATCCTTCCTATCCTCTGTTTTTTCGGGTAATTTTGTTGCTCATCCTTCTGTCACACTTGAGCAACATATTACCGATCCCAACGAATAACGTGACGTTCGTAGGCAACGCCATATTAGAGTTCATACAGGAGAAACTATACTAGTGCAATTGAACTCTCCTCAATATATATCTATGGAAAAGACAGCAACGATCTATGAAACATATTATGCAGAGACCAGCCATGCCGTTCACATGGTAGCATATACTGCTTCAGTTCCCTGCAATACTCACGGTAACTTTGGCATGCATTTCTAAAGATTTATAGTCATATCACAACCACAAAACCAACGGTAAATAAACAAAAGCAACATTGAAAGTATCTCTAAAATTGCCAACTTATTTTTCAGTTCACATGACAGCTCAGTTTAAGAAACCTTTGAAAGGAAACAGTCTGCTGAGCATTATTGGCAAAACACAGAACCCATAATTCTCAAGTTTTTCAGTCATCTGAATGAGGAGAATGGTTGTTCTGTTGTTCAGGAAGGGCTTGCAGCTCAGGATGATCTTGATCAAGAATGGGCATTCCCATCAGCATTGTTGGAGCAGCAGAGCCTTCAGCATGTTGATGAGGTGGCACAGCATAGTTAGGAAGAATCTGAGGTGGAACTGGAGCAATGCCAGATTCTGGTATGCCTGCAAACACTTGAGGACCCCTTGTGGTTTCCCTGGGGACAATATCCACAAGAAAATCATACATTTCAGACTTTGACATTGCAGATGCAATGTCACTCTTACCAAGTATCTTTCTCTTGTTCTCTTCAGCATTATCCCATGCCCTCATTGTCAGCTCCATGATGAACATTTCACAGGCCTTGGCAAACAGCACAGGAGCATCAGATGACACCATTTTCACATCCCCATCAGCCTTCATTATCCTCTTGATCCTAGCCAGAGGCAAGCCGTGACTCCTGGAATCAGTGGTCTCCCCTGCTTCCTGGAGCTGTTTTGCCCAGAACTTGCTCAGTTTCTCCTCCAATGTTTCTTTTGGCGGCGGCTGTGGGCCGGATGAAGGCACAGAAGGACCAATAGTCAGAGACAGAGGACTCGGAGGAGGAGCCATCGTGCTGTCATATCCAACTTTGCCCTTGCCGCGTTCTTGTTTTGCAGCTTCACCACCCTTCTTTCCATCCATGTTCATATGTTGCTCTTCAAAATATTTCACCATCAACAACAAAAACAACAGCATTCATGAAATTGAACATAGTATACGCAACAAGAACAACCTCAAATTCACATTAGCACAAGTCTAATGATACAGAGTTATCACAAGTTTTAAGTGAGAAAAAGAATACAAATTCAATAAACATTATATACATATTGTAACAAAATTAAAATTCGTAGAATGATACAATTTCTTACCTCATGTCCATTTTCTACTTTAGACATGATTAGATTCTACAAACCCATTCTGTGAATCTTGAAATTAAACTTCAGTCATCGTTGTGAATTGTGGTTGTAGTTAAAATTGAAATTTAGTTTAGAATAAAAAATTGGAATCTGAATCCTTAGTTTTTTTATAAAAAATAAATAGAAAAACATTAAAATTTCAATACGCCTAAATTATAATTACTTTATATTTGTTATGATAATTTGTATAATAAAATGTATTTAATTTATTTTAAAGAGTATTACTTTTTTGAAATCTCATGTCAAAAATGCATTATATATAAAAATGAATATAAATTTGAACTTGTATATATAGGAGATTAAGTTGAACTTAAAATGATGATTTAAAAGTGTATTTCATTAAAATAATTATTAAATTTATGGTATCATTTACTGTGGAATCAACTATAAATATTTTTTTTTAGATTTGAGATGTTAAACTCTTAATGCTAAGAGATTTTAGAAATTTCAAATCAACTAAAAATTAGTCAATTTAAAATATATGTGGAGTCCATCTCATCTTATAAATTAATTTTATGAGATCAAATTATTTTTAAAATTCACTTTGTAAAATTTTAATTCCTTTTGTTTTGTTTAATAAAATTATTTGTTAATAATTAAAAATGCAATAAATTTTCTTAAATATAATAAAATAATTGTCTGTCTGATCTAATATAATAAATACATATGTAAATTATTTAAAAATTAAAAAACAGTTAAACATATATAAACTTTATATGATGAAATCTTTAATAAAAAGAAATACATAAAGGTATAATAGAAAAAATAATAAAATGTATTCTTAAAAAAAAGAAAAGTATTTCCAAGTAAGTAAATTAACATCAACTTCAATGAACAAAAAATCACAATCTATAGCATGAGTTTTCTCAAAATTCACAATACTATCTTTTATATTTGAATTCATAAAAATATCGTATTTTTTTAACAAAAATATATTTTTGTCAAATATAATAATATAAAAAGTAAATATTTAATTTTTTATCATAAAAAAATTACTCATGATTTATTATTATTATTATTTTGCAACTTTATCAATTATCAATTATAGAAATACATTTATAAAAATATAAAAGATGAACTGTCATGTTATTCGGTGACAAAAAGGACATTTCCAATTTTACAACAAATTCTCCTACATGAACTAAACATGCAAGAAAATTTTATTAATAATTTTATTAATTTATTAATTAATAAAATTCTTAAGCATCATCTTTTGTTTTTACTTACTAAAAAAATCAATTTTAATGGTAAATGAATCCATCGTAAACTAAATTCCATCGCAAATATATTTATAACATATTTTATTATAAATGATTATTCTTACATAAATTTAGACCAAATAAAGTGTTATAAGATTTATTTTCCATATCACAAATAAAAACATAAATATGATAAGTAACCGTTTTGATAAATTTTATAAAAAAATTGTTTAAACTAATATATTTAAATTTATTTTTTCTTTCTTAATTATCACATACGTTTCTGTCGTAAAAAGTAAAAAAATCTTATTTGTCACAAATTCTGGAAATTTCTGTTCATCACAAATTATAGACAGAATCATTTATCAAAAACTGAAAACTGTGAAGAGTATTTTCTTTATCACAAATTACGAGTAATCTTGACCACCGATCTAGACTAGTGATTTTAAAATTTGAATGTTCTTTATATAGTTATCATCAAAATACCAATCTAACACTAGAAACAGAAAAAAATAAGCTCTATCACACCTTCAATAATAACAATTAAAAAAATCAAATATAATGTTATTGAAGGCTTATACAGAACATGTACAATACTTGTAAAACAGAAAAAAAAAATTAGAAGTAAAAAAAAAAAATAATTAGAAGTCATAGATCGTGCTAGTTTATAATCTTAAAGACAAAAAATTCACGTACCTGAAATTTCTTGAATGATTTAGATCCGAACTCCGAACCTGAGAAAAAAATCAATTGAGGAAAAAGAAGAAAAGTGAGTTAAATAAAGAAACGATAGACTAATAGAGCATGCAGAGTTACTTTTAATAATATAAGAATACTTGTTTATAAGAGACGCGTCAGTTAGCATTAATTACTAATAAAAAATATAATAAAGTGTAATCAATTATTTTTGAAAAAAAGACCACTATTATTTTTTATTAAAGATCTCACACACACAAAAATACACACATAATATATATCAGTCTTATAAGATTGAATTAGACTTAATAAATTTTTTTATAATGATATAACAAGGATTGTTAGACAGAAATAATCAACTAATAGAGTATGCAAATTTTTTTTAATAATATATAATACTCATTTATAAGAGGTATCAGTTAGCAATATTTGTTAGTAATAACAAAATAGAATAAAGTGTAATCAATTTTTTTGACAAAAAAATTATTATTACCTTTTATTAGAAATAGCACATGTATATAAATAAATCTTATAAAGTTGAGATAGATTTAATCTATTCTTCTTTTATTTATTTATATATATATATATATATATATATATATATATATATATATATTAAGTTGCAAATAATATCAATTGTTTTATAGTTTAAAATAAATAAATAAACTCTTAAAATTTTAGTATAAACTCTTAAAATTCTCTTTACTTCAAAATAGTTGTATTATTTACTTAAATAATCTTTACTTTAAATATAAAAGTTAAAATTTTGTTGATTTATTTATTTTTATATTATTATTGTGAGTTAATTTAATAGTTTACTTTTATATATTTATTTCCATAAGTTTGATCTAGTCTTTAGTGGATTTTTTTTTTCTTTCTTTTTAATTTTCATGTGATTACAAAAAAAATATAAAAATTATAAATGTTTATGCTTTAATCTTTGTGATTAAGTTCATATTTTGAAAGTTCTATACATTTTTATAAAAAGTGCATGTAATGAAATAAAATAAAATAATGTTTACAAAATTATAAAAATTAAATATTTAAATAATACAATAATAAAATTTTATTTTATTTTTTAAAAAATAATTATAAAAAGAAAATAAAAACAAAAAACAAAACTTGTACAACAAGTTCCAAAATAAAGATAATTAAATAAATAATTAAATAGAAGTGTGAACATGACACTTCACATTAATTAAATAATTAATTATTTAAATATTAAAACATTAACATAATTAAAATGTATAAATACCTACCCCATCTTTTCTTCTTCATCCAAACTTTTTTCTTTTTTATCTTTCATCTCTTTTTTTTCTATAATTTTTCCTTTTTTTCAAACTTATGTCATTTAATGAAATAAAAAAATATTTACTATTAATAGCCTTGCAATAAACTAGATTATGATATATAAGTTAAAGATACATAAGTTATGATATACCTAGAAATTCTTTTAAACAAATTTAAATTCAAATTAGAGACCAAATAAAAGCAATAAAAAAGAAGAAGAAAAAGTAGAGAAAAAAAAAAGAAGAAAAGTTAAGAAATGGATGATAAAATAATAAAACATTAATAGTTTGTTTTAATGATGTAACTAGCATTTATTATTAATAATAAATGTATAATAAATTTTATTTAATGAAATTTTGGAAAGCAAAACTGTTACTTTTTTGTGAAGGTCTCACGTCATAAAGAAAAGAAGAATAAGAGTTGAAAAAAAAAAGTTAAAGAAAAGAATAAAGAAAAAGAAAAATATGTTAGCATGATATTACGAATAAGAAAGGATAGAAGAATTGGTGCATCTTTTATTCTTAAACTTAAATGATAAACTTTTCCTGAATTCTTTTTGTTGATTTCTTTAATTTTGCTTATTAGTTTTTCTTATATTATTTGTTTCTTTATTTTTCTATTAGTTCGATTTAACCTATAATATTGTTTTTCTTTTTCTACAAATGTGTAATAAATTGTATTTAGTAAAATTTTGAAAAATAAAATGATTACTTTTTATTGGATGTCTCAAATCAAACTAGAAACTAGATATATAATTAAATTATAATATATGAATTAAAAATATTAAATTTTAAAATAAAAAATTTATAATACGTTAGGGTGAAACCTACAGATAAAAAACAATGAAGAAGTTAGTGGATCTTAATTTTGATATATATATATATATATAAATGACAGACTTATTCTGAATCTTTTGTCAGTTTCTCTTATTGTTTGTTTCTTTTTATATTATATTTTTTTTATGAATTTAGTTTAACCCGTAGTTCTGTTTTCTTTTTCTTTTTTATTTTTTCGAACAAATATATTAATTATATATAATTAAATATATGATCAGATTATAATTAAAAATATTAAGTTAAAAAGTAAAAGTACTAACATATTTTAATAATATAAATAATATTCCTTTTATAAAACATGTAATAATAATATTATAATCAATTTTATTTAATAAAATTTTGATATCGAAAGTTTCACGTTAATTAAATATATAATCAAATTACGAAATAAAAAAAAAGAAAAAATGTTACAAGAATAGAATAATAAGAGTATAATATATCTGAAATTTGTTTCGAACAAAAATAACTATAAATTTGAGACTAAAATGTCAAAGAAAGAAAACAAATTAAAGAAAAGTTAAAGAATTGGATAATAAAGGTGTTAAAACATTAATACTTTTTTCTGTCCGTTAGCATTTATTATTAATAATAAAAGAATTAATTATATTTAATGAAATTTTAAAAATAAAATTAATTATTAAATTATAATATATAAATTAAAAAAATATAATACAATTTATGTTGAAGAAATTTAAATTCCACTTCCAAACATAAAAAAAGAGTCAGAAAGAAAATAAGAAGAAAAGTTTAAGACAAATTAAAAAAAAGCTTAATGTAAGTAATAAACTGTTGCTGTTGATAATTTGTTTGAATGATATAACTATTGCTTAACAAACGTATACGTTATCATTCATTACTAATAACAAAATTATAATAAATTATCTCTCATCAACTAAATATAAAATCAAATTATAATATATAAATTAAAAAATATATAATTAAAATATGTATGAAATTTGTTAGATACAAATTTAAATTTCATATCCAAAATTTTGAGAAAAAAAAAGAAAAAAGTTAAAGAAAAGAAGAAAAATGAAAGAAAGGACTAATGAAAGTAATAATGCATTCATAGTTTGCTTTACTTCTATAATAATACTTGTTCTGATAAACATCTCACAACTAACATTTATTGCTAACAACAAAAGTATAATAAATTTTATTTGATAAATTTTTTGAGAAAAAACTATTATTTTTTTGTTGAGGCCTCATGTTAACTAGATATATATTTAAATTATATATATAAATTAAATATATATATATATATATATATATATATATAAATTAAAAATATAATTTAATTTTTTTAACAAACTTTTTATTTCGATTAAAAAAATATAAAAAGGAAGAAGAAACCTTAAAAAGAATAAACAAAGTTAAAGAAAAGGATAATAATAAAACATTAATAATTTGTTTTAATGAATCAAAAGTATAATAATTTATTATTAATGAAAATTTAAATAGTGAAATTACTATATTTTATTGATATATGGTGTAACACTCCACAAAACTAAAGGTTATACTAAGGCGACTAAAAGTATTAACACATGCATATCTTACAGTATTCCATAACACGCATCAAGATTACAAAATAATGCTAAACTGAAATTTCAAAATATATTTACAATATCAGATACATGTTTTTTCAAAATATAATACTAGTCCTAATGACATCCTTCGACCTAGATGATCTCCCAAATATCCATCTGTAACACTATATGCTCTCGTGTCAAGACACGATCATCACAGACAGAAAAATAAAACACAACAAAAGCAAAAGCAAAGGGTAAGCTAACCAAATTTTAACAAATCAAAAACATTAAATTTCATGTATCATTACAATATAAGAATCTAACAGACTACAAACATGACTTTAGTCCCGGAAGACTCGTGCATTGAATAGACCCCGAGATATGCACCTGTCCTGTTGTACATCTCCAAACTATGAATCCACACAGCCTCCACACAAATGAATCATCAATCATGTATGACAGGGTTAGTCCCCCTAAGACTTTCTTGACCAGCTATATTTCAAGTTGTAGTCACCCAGTTTAGACCTCCTTCGACTCTCACCACCTAGTAATGATCATCTATCTATTTGATTCCTATTACTAGTAGAGTCAGGATATTAATCGTTATTGATCAGATCCTTAGACAATGCACTTCCAAATTAACCAAGACACGGGTGTTTTCTTTCCTGAAAATACTATGCCTAGGCTTTGACCAACTTTATCAACACTTTTAAAGATATCACATCACAATATAAATCTCTACTCATGCATTCATTCACTTTTAAATCTCAATCTCCAGTTCAATCTCAACATTTAAAGAAGTCACTAAACCATCAGTATAATTAAACTTAAATTATCAATTAATCTATTTTATTAAATACATACATTGCATTCCAAAAGAGTTAAATAATCCAAAAAAAAAGCCAAATTTTTTTTTCAGCTTGGGCTAGACCAATTTCGCCTGGGCAAAAATACCCCTCGTCCGAGCGAAAAATTTATCGCTTGGGCGAAAATAGTCCAGAGAGCAAGGTCTATTTTCGCCTTAGCGAAAATACTCTCGCCTGGAGAGAATACCTCATCGCTTGGGCAAAAGATTTCTCGCCTAGGCGAAAACACTCTAGAGAGCGCACTTGCTCCAGGGGCTTTCTCGCCTGAGCGACTGTACCCTCGCTTGAGCGAAACTACTTTCTCGCGTGGGCGAGGAACTTCGCACCTGGGTGAAAACAATCCAGAGAGCATATTTGCTACTCGAAACCATTCTCGCCTGGGCGAATTATGCAGAAAACATAACTTATCAAAAATTTTATGCAAGTTTTACTACTACAGAGTTACTACTTTCTCGCGTGGGCGAGGAACTTCCCGCCTGGGCGAAAACAATTCAGAGAGCATACTTGCTACTCGAAACCATTCTCGCCTGGGCGAAATGCTGTCACTTGGGCAAATTATGCAGAAAACATAACTTATCAAAAATTTTATGCAAGTTTTACTACTACAGAGTTACTACACGTCTCAGATGACTAACTTAACCAGAAATTTAACTTACATTCCATCAATTTCCACATACTTATCATACATACCAGAATGAACAAACTTTCACAAACTCAACTTAAATTTCATGCCATCAAATAAACCATCACAGATGCATTTTCACAAACATATTTTGAATGAAACCCTAACTCACAAACAAATTGAAATCAAGTAACATGCAAGTCAGCTTCCCTTACCTGAATTGCACTAGAAGTACTCTCTAACAGCCCCAAAGTCTAAGATCTTCAAGAACTCAAATCTGCACCAAAGGACCTCTGATCAACGATCAGACTAAAACACTAGGAAATTGAGCTCACAAAGGCACTATCTGATAACTCAGAGGCTACATGCAAGCTCATAAGGTAGAGAAAAATGAAAAGCTAAAAATGGCTCTTAAGGGAAGAGGACAGAAAATGAACTTACTCTAACGGAGATTCTGATTGGGAGGACAGTGAGCTCTGCTTGAGAAACTGATATGGAAGCGAAGACTTTGAGAGACGTTAGAGGTAAAAGAGGGTTAGGGTTTTAGAGAGATGATGGCTCGAGTGAAAATGAGACTTGACTACTTACTTTTTCTATAAATACGCGTTTTCAGTTTAATAATATAATAATCAAGTGTTCATTCCACTTCTACCATTTCTACTTAAAAAACAGATTTTCTAGGTTGTTACGTCTCATGCCAATTATATATATATATATATA